>Ga0163152_10000020_pt1 | contig 261293 bp, 212 predicted proteins | sample OliLakLV19MP8IB2_FD_148635 | JGI IMG/M metagenome (GOLD analysis project Ga0163152, IMG submission 148635) | Freshwater microbial mat bacterial communities from Lake Vanda, McMurdo Dry Valleys, Antarctica - Oligotrophic Lake LV.19.MP8.IB-2 | ecosystem: Environmental > Aquatic > Freshwater >... | reverse complement strand
CCCCACCAGAACTCGGCCAGCGCGATCGGCGTGAGTTTTTCCCGCAGCGCGGCAGCGATCAACTTCGGCGCCGCACAGTCCCCCGAGCCCCACGGCGGTTCGCCCGGCGCGAACAGTTCGCGCAGCGTGATGGATTGCCCGAGTCGGTTCGTCAGGCGATAGGTGTCATGGATATGCTGCATCACCCGTCGGGAGATCGCCCGTCGCAGGCGTTCCATTGCCTGGAGGCGCCGATCAAGGCGCCCAAGCACACGCAGCCGGCCGGCGTGCGACTCCCGGAGCATCAGGAGCTCTCCGCGGAGTTCGATGTCATCGCGACGGCTCTCGTTGTCGAGGTGACGACGGGCCGGTCGGTCATCGATTGGAATCGCTGCCCGGCGAGCCTGTCGCTCCCGGCGACGCTCCTCGAAGGGCAGTTTCAGTTCGGCCCGCGCGGCGGCGCAGGCCAGGCGCTCCGCCTCGGTGGCCTGGCGCTCCTCCCGCATCAGGGAACCTCGTGCGAGATCGTCCATGGCATCGGTCAACATCTTGATCCGCGCAATGGATTCCGGTTCCACCATCCCCCGCGCCGCTGCGTCGAACAGGGGTGGTGCCCACCCCGGAAGTTCCCAGCTGGCACCGAGCTGACCCGAGAAGGCCCTCATCACGCCAACCTTGTTTGAGTCGTCGGTCACGATCAGGACCCCGAACATCTTGCCACCCTCGGGACGATCGAGGATGTCGGTCGAGACGCCCGGCGCAATCCAGCCGGAGCGCAGCTCCTCCTGCTGGGCCAGTGCCGCCTCGCGGGCCAGCGGGTGCGGCCCGGTGTCGTCGAAGGGGGAGGGGATTCCGGGGGGAAGCGAGTCGTGCGACGGTCGTGTGGAGAACCAGGTTACCAGTGGATCAGTTTGCGGCGCCCCGAACATCCAGCTCATATATTCTGAGCATGATGCACCGTAACCGACACGCGCTCAAGGTGATCTCACTCGCCCTGGTCATTCTTGGTCCCTGCTGGTCCACATCCACCGGCGCCGGACCAAACGCCGACGCACGAATCCTGCTGCACCTCATTCCGGTCGACAACAGCAGTCCCTGTCCGGGAACGACGGCGGGTCTGGAGTGCTATTCCATCGTGACAGAAGGCGGTCTGGCGCCGGCCCGCTACTACGCCTGTGTCCTGGTTGCGAACGGTGACGTCGGATCCGGGATCGGGGGGGCGAGTCTTGGGATCCGCTACACCGACACCGTGCGAACGGGTGTCGCCTGCTCGTGATCTGTCTGCCAGCGGACGCGCATGTACTTGAAGACGGGTTTCCAGTAGGCGGTGATGATGCGCTCGAAGGCGCGGCGGCGGGCGGCCTCGTCATCACTGCGGGCGCCGAGGACGGCCGAGATCCTTGTCTCGGGGAAGCGATCGTCGCCTACCACGCGCGGAGATATTGCGGCGGCACCGGTGGCGGGTGGCCGAGCGTGCGCGCGGCGTGGATCGGCCAGTACGGATTGCGCAGAAATTCTCGGGCCAGGAAGACCAGGTCGGCCTGTCCCTCGCGGATGATGGCGTCGGCCTCCCGCGCGTCGGTGATGAGGCCGACCGCGGCGGACGGCACTCCCGACTCGCGGCGAACCCGCGCGGCAAACGGCACCTGGTATCCCGGTGCGACCGGAATTGTCGCGCCGGAAACGGCGCCACCCGATGAACAATCGATCATGTCCACACCGCGCTCCCGAAGCAGCGGGGCCAGCCGGACCGTATCGTCATCCGTCCACCCTCCCTCGGCCCAGTCGGTGGCCGACACACGCACGAAAAGGGGAAGATCAGGCGGCATGACGGCGCGCGTGGTCGCCGCCACGTGGAGTAACAGCCGCGTCCGATTCTCGAACGAACCACCCCAGTCATCGTTCCGCCGGTTCGACAGCGGTGACAGAAACTGGTTGAGCAGATATCCGTGCGCCGCGTGAATTTCGATGACCTGGAATCCTGCGGCCAGGCTTCTCTGGGCCGCGGCGACAAACGACGCGACAATCTGCTCGATGTCCTGCGACGTCAGCTCGACCGGTGTCGGGTCATCCGGATAAAACGGCAGGGGAGAGGGGGCCACTGGAATCCAGCCACCGGCCTCGAGCGAAATCCGCTTCCCCCCATCCCATGGCCGGCTCGTGCCGGCTTTCCGCCCGGCGTGGGCCAGTTGAATCCCTGCCACCGCCCCGTGATCCCGGATGAACCAGGCCGCGCGGGCCAGCGGCGGCACGTGGGCCTCCGACCAGATGCCAAGATCATTAGGACTGATCCGGCCGTCTGGCTCGATCGCGGTCGCCTCGGCCATGACCAGCGCGGCGCCGCCGATCGCCCGGCTCCCCAGGTGAACGAGGTGCCAGTCGGTGGCCAGGCCATCCTCGCAGGAGTACTGGCACATGGGGCTGACGGCGATCCGGTTTCGGAAGGTCACGCCCCGAAGAGTCAGGGGCTCGAACAGGTGGGCGGTCATGGACCTACGATAGCCGCCCCGGCGGGTCGCGCCAACGGGGGGCTCAGGTTCGATCACCCAACCGCCGATAACCCTTGGGCAGTGCTTTCGTTAGCGGCGGGAGGGGAGCATCGGGTATACTCGTCGCTTCCTGTTTTGACCCGGTGCGGGTCGGATGTGCTCCCCATGACCTTCAGGAGTGCGCGAGGATGTCGGACATCCTGTATATAGGCTTCCACAAGAGTCACGATTCCAGCCTCTGTCTGACCACGAGCGAGGGCGAGATGCTCTTCGTGGCCAACGAGGAGCGATTTACCCGAAAGAAGCTCCAGGCCGGTATCCCGTTCCAGTGCAAGGAGTACCTCCTCAAGAACTTCAAGGTCGGGCCCGTCGTCTTTTGTTACGGAGGGCTGAAGGTCAAGGATCGACTGAAGCGGGAGGCTGCCTTCCACATGGCCAGCCTGGCCAAGGGACTGAACACGCCGCCCCTCCATCACGATATCGGCAAGCTGTACGGCCGGCTCACGAAGAAGGACGACCCGAACCGGCCGAAGCTGTTCGACGGATTCGACATACAGGATGTTGTGCATGTCGATCATCATGATTGTCACGCGGCCAGCGCCTACTATCAGAGCGGCTTTGACGAAGCGATGGTCATGACGCTCGACGGCCTGGGTGATTGCTTCTCGGCCGCCTTCTACCGCGGTCGCGGCAGTACGCTCGACCGAACGCGCGCCTACTACCATAACGACGTCACCATCGGCGAAGACTACGAGATGATGACCGCCCTTCTCGGTTTCAACCCGCATCGCCATCCCGGCAAGATCACCGGCCTCGCGGGCCATGGCGCTCACAACGAGTCGTGCGTTCGGATGGTGCGTGACTTCTTCCAGAAGGTATGGAAGAAGGGGAGCCGCAATTTCTTCTACGAGTTCCACACCGAGAAGGAAGAGGATGCGGTCGCAGAGCTTCGCCGACTTCGTGACACCATGTTCGGCCAGTTCAGTCGTGAGGAACTCGCCTGGACCATCCAGTACCTGGCGGAAGAGGACACGCTGGCGCTGATCAAGGAAAACATTCCGGATCCATCCAATCACAACATCTGCCTGGCCGGCGGCGTGTTCGCCAACGTGAAGCTTAACAAGCGGGTTCACGAGCTCGGCTTCAAGAATGTCTTCGTTCAGCCGGCCATGAGCGACGCTGGCCTCGCCACCGGGGCTGTCCTGTGGCACCTCGGCGCCGAGAAGGGGCTGCGGCCCTATGCTCTCCGGAATGTCTACGGGGGGCCCGGGTTCAGCCAGGCCGAGATCGAGGCCGCCTGCCGGGCGGAGGGGCTGGCTTTTGAGGTGATGAACCCGATCGAGCCGACGATCGCAAAGCTCCTGGCCGACGGCCATGTCGTGGCCCGGTTCGAAGGGAAAATGGAATTCGGCCCCCGCGCCCTCGGCCACCGCTCGATCCTGTATTCGGCCAAGGACCCGACGGTCAACGATTGGCTGAACAAGCGGCTCCAGCGGACGGAGTTCATGCCGTTTGCGCCGAGCACGCTGTACGAATACGCCGATCAGAGTTTCGAGCGGGTGAACGGGGCGCATCACACCGCCCAGTTTATGACCATCACGTTCGATTGCACCCCCTGGTTCAAGGAAACCTGCCCGGCAGCCGTCCACGTGGATGGCACGGCGCGGCCACAACTTGTCCGGAAGGACGAGAGCCCCTCGTACTACGCCATCATTGATGAATACCGGAAACTGACCGGCGTGCCGACCGTGATCAACACGTCGTTCAACATGCATGAAGAGCCGATCGTGATGTCGCCAGCCGACGCGGTCCGGGCCTTCATGGACGGTCATCTCGACTACCTGGCCATGGACAACGTCCTCGTTGCGAATCCGCGGCTCGACACCAAGCCATCGTGATGAACGTTTCCATATTCGGACTCGGTTACGTCGGCTGCGTCACGGCTGCCTGCCTCGCCAAGGGTGGACACCGGGTCATCGGCGTCGATGTCAGTCCGGCCAAGGTGGCCGAGATAAACGCCGGCCGTGCCCCGTTCTTCGAGCCGGGGCTGGACGACCTGACCCGGGCGGGTGTGGCTGCCGGTCGGCTGTCGGCCACCGGCAGCGCGGCCGAGGCGGTTGCCGCTACCGACATCGCGCTCATCTGCGTCGGCACGCCCAGCCTTCCCGACGGAGCCCAGAACCTCGACTACGTTCGACGGGTCTGCCAGGAAATCGGCGAATCGCTGAGGCCTCGCCCGGTCGACCGGTTCTTCACCGTGGTCGTCCGATCGACGCTGCTTCCGGGCGTTTTCGACGACGTGATCCTGCCGGTCCTGTCCAAGGCTTCCGGTCGGGAAGCCGGCGTCGATTTCGGCGTCGTCCAGAACCCCGAGTTCCTTCGAGAGGGGACATCGATCGCCGACTTCGACAATCCGCCGTTCACGGTCATCGGCCAGATAAACGAGCGAAGCGGTGATCAGGCGGCCGCCCTGTACGCAAACCTGGCATCGCCCCTCTTCCGCACGACGCCCGACGCGGCGGCCATGGTCAAGTACGCCTGCAATGCCTTTCATGCGGTCAAGGTGTCGTTTGCGAACGAAATCGGCAACCTGTGCAAGAAGGCGCACGTCGACAGCCATGACGTCATGGAAATTTTCTGCCAGGATACGAAGCTTAACCTTTCGCCCTACTACCTGAAGCCTGGGTTTGCATTTGGTGGTTCCTGCCTGCCCAAGGACATAAGGGCCCTCCAGGCGGTGGCCCGCCTGTCGGGAGTGGGGGTACCGCTGCTCGACGGCACGCTCGAATCGAACCGGCGGCAGGTGGAGATGGCCGCCCTTCGAATTCTGAAAACCGGTGCCGGCACCGTGGGACTCATGGGACTTACCTTCAAGGCCGGCACCGACGATCTGCGCGAGTCGCCGCAGGTTGAGCTGGCGGCGGCGCTCCTGGCCCGCGGTCGGAGCCTTCTCATATACGATCCAAACGTCCAGCTCAGCCACATCGTCGGTTTGAACCGGGAGTATCTCCAAAGTCGGATTCCGCAAATCGCCGACATTCTCTGCGAATCTCCGGACCGGCTGATCAGGGAATCGGGCGTCCTCGTGCTCGGGAACAAGACGCCCGAGTTCATCGCGGCCCTGGCCGGCGTCCGGCCGGAGCAGACGGTCGTCGATCTGGTTCGGCTTGTTACGGAACCCGGAACATTGTCGGCGGCCTATGACGGGCTTTGCTGGTAGGAGGGGCACCAGTTTGAGCTCCCAACATTCCCTGCCGGCACCTGATCACCGACGGGGGCCCTGCTCATGAACAACGGGCACAAGGTTCTCATCCTCGTTGAGAATTATCCGCTGCCTTTCGACCGCCGGGTTTGGCTTGAGGCGAAAACGCTCCGGGCGGCCGGCTACCAGGTGTCGATCATCTGCCCGAAGGGGAAGGGGGCCGCCGAATCGTTCGTCGAGATTGACGACATCCGGATCTACCGCTACACGGCCTGGGAGGCCAAGAAGGGGGCACTGGCCTTCGCGGTCGAGTTTTCCTGGTGCTGGCTGCGGACGTTCCTGCTCACGATCAAGGTGCTCTTTCGCGACGGCTTTGACGTCATCCACGCCTGCAATCCCCCCGACACGTTCTGGTTGATCGGGGCGATCTACAAGCCGTTCGGGAAGCGCTTCATCTTCGATCAGCATGACCTGAACCCCGAAGTCTATCTTTCGAAGTTTCCGGACAAGAACGGCGACTTCGCGCACCGGATGCTCTACTGGTTCGAAAAAATGACGTACCGGATGGCCGACGTCGTCATCGCCATGAACGAGTCCTATCGCAACACGGCCATGGCCCGCGGTGGCGTACCGCCCGAACGGGTGGTGGTGGTCCGGACCGGCCCTGATTTCGAACGCCTTCATCCGGTACCGCCCGAACCTTCGTTGAAAGAGGGTGCCCGGTTTCTGGTGGCCTACCTGGGCACCATGGCGCCCCAGGATGGTGTCGATTTTCTGCTCCAGGCCGCCGACCACATCGTTCATGACCGCGGCCGGAAAGACGTCCGATTTGTTTTCATCGGTTCGGGGTCGTCGCTGGACGATCTGAAATCGCTGGCCGGCACCCTGGACCTGGCCGATCGTTGCTCGTTTCCCGGCCGGGTATCGGATTCCGATCTGCGTCGGTGGCTGGCCACGGCCGACGTCTGCGCCAGTCCGGACCCCAGGAATCCACTGAACGAAGTCTCGACAATGAACAAGACCATGGAGTACATGGCCATGGGCAAACCGGTCGTTTCCTTCGCCCTCAAGGAAACAATCGAATCGGCCGGCGAAGCGAGCCTGTACGCCACGCCCAATGACACCGACGAGTTTGGCGACCTGATCATCGATCTCCTGGAAGACCCCGCACGCCGGGAGCGAATGGGGGAGTACGGGCGCCACCGCGTACACGAAAAGCTGGCCTGGAATCACTCCGAGCCCAACCTGCTGGCCGCCTATGCGCGGGCGCTGGACGGTGTGCCGACCCGTCGGCTCCGAATCCTCATGATTGGCCAGAAGGGGGTGCCGGCCACTTACGGCGGCATTGAACGGCACGTCGAGGAGATCGGCGCCCGCATGGTTCAGCGTGGGCACGATGTTCGCATCTACTGCCGGCCCCACTACACCCGGCAGCGGGGCCGGCACCGCGGAATGGGCATCATCGTCCGCCCAAGCATCAACACGAAGTACCTGGACACGCTGACGCATACGCTGGTATGCAGCCTGGACGTCCTTTTTCGGCGCGCCGACATCGTGCACTACCACGCGCTTGGACCGTCACCTTTCGCCCTCCTGCCACGGCTGCGCGGAATCAAGACCATCGTGACCGTGCATGGCCTGGACTGGGAGCGGGAGAAGTGGGGCCTTCTGGCGGCCTACATCCTGCAGCGTTGCGAGTACCCGGCCATTCATTTTCCGGATGCCACCATTGTCGTCTCGCAAACGTTGGAGAACTACTTCGCCGACAAGTATCAGATCCGGCCGCGATACATTCCGAACGGCACCCCCGACCCCCTTTGGCGGGCACCCTCGGAAATCCGGCAGTATGGCGTCGGTGAAAGGGATTACATTCTTTTCGTCGGCCGGCTGACCCCGGAGAAGGGGGCTCACTTCCTGCTCGAAGCATTCAATCGAATCGACACGCCGATGAAACTGGTGATCGCCGGGGGTACATCCAATACCGATGATTACGTCGCCTCGCTGAAGTCGTACGAATCCGAGCGGGTCCGCATGATCGGCTATGTCTACGGCGACACCCTGGCGGAACTCTGGTCCAACGCCGCACTCGTCGTGCTCCCTTCGACCATGGAGGGTCTGTCAATCGCCCTGCTCGAGGCCGTTTCCTACGGCAAGTGCGTCCTGATCAGCGACATTCCTGAAAACGTCGAGGTGATGGGCGATTGTGCCCCGCGCTTCCGGAGCCGCGACGTTGACGATCTGGAGGCCAGGTTGAGATACCTGCTGGCGCATCCCGAGGTGGTGGCTTCGTTCGAGGCGATGACGAAGGAACGGATCAGCCGTCGATTTTCCTGGGAGACGATCGTGGACGACATCGAACAGACCTACCTGGAAGTCGACGCCCGGCGCTACACCGCCCGGCTTCCGACGCCGATCGAGTTGCCGGCATGAGCGACGCAAGGACTCCGGATACGTTCGCCCTGATCCTGGCGGGGGGGCGTGGCGAACGCTTCTGGCCGCTTTCGTCCGCCGGCCGGCCCAAGCAGTTCCTGAAGCTGGCCGGCGAGGAAACGCTCCTCACACGAACCGCCCGACGGGTCGAGCCGCTGATTCCACTGTCGCAGATACTGGTGGTGACCGGCCGGGACCAGGTTGACCTGGTCCGCGAATCGCTGCCGGACCTGGCTCCGGAAAACGTGATCGGCGAGCCGGTCGGACGGAACACCGCGCCGGCGGTGGCACTCGGTGCGCTCTGGGCGGAGCGCCGGCATCCCGGCGCCCGGATCGTCGTCATGCCGTCGGATGCCTGGGTCGGAGATGACGCTGCGTACCGGGCAGCCCTGTCTCGAGCCCTTGACTACACCGGGCGTCACGCGGCGCTCGGGACGATCGGAATTGTTCCGTCGCGCCCCGAAACCGGCTACGGTTACCTGGAGGTTGGTGCGCCGCTTGAGGCGGCGCCCGGCCTTCACCGGGTCGATCGGTTCGTCGAGAAGCCCGACGCCGGGACGGCGGCCACCTGGCTTACCGGTGGTCGTCATCTCTGGAACGGCGGCATCTTCGTCATGCGGGCATCGGTCCTCCTGGGAGCTGTCCGGACCCATCTCCCCGGGGTGGACGGGCCCCTTCAGGTGCTTGCCAACCGGACACCGGCCGGGAGGCCGACGTTCGAGGCGGCCATGCTGGCCGAGTATTACGCGGCTGTTCCGTCCATTTCGATCGACTATGGCGTCATGGAAAAATCCGACAACGTGGTGACGGTGACCGGTGCGTTTCCGTGGGACGACCTCGGGGCCTGGAGCGCCCTTGAGCGGGTCCTGCCACCTTTGGGGGACGTGACCGCCGTCGGCAAGACTCTCGGTCTGGAGTCGCCGGGCGCCATCCTGTTCGCCGCTGAGGGACTGGTGGCCACACTCGGCATGCCCGATGTCATCGTGGTGCGCACCGGGAATGCCGTCCTGGTGCTCCCCAAGTCAAGGGCGCAGGAGGTTCGGCGCCTGGTGCAGGCGATTGAAGCGCGTGACGATCTGGCGGAGTTTCGATGAGCCGGCGATTTTCGGCCATTCTGCTGCTGGCGGCACTGACCGGCTGCGGCGGCCGGCCGAAGCCGGAAACCAATGTGGATCCGTCGATCGCGGCCGCTCCCGACAATTTCGCCGGCCCGACCCTGGCGCCGCCGGCGGCCGTGCCGATCGTCCCCGCGATCCAGCTTGTCGACGGGTTTCGCGTGCAATTGTTTCAGTCGACGCTGCTGCGTGACGCGGAACAGTTCCGTGATGCCGCCGCGGCGCGACTGGATCGTCCGATTTATGTCGAATACCAGGCGCCGGTCTACCGGGTGCGGGCCGGCGATTTTGTGACGCGCGAGGATGCCGAGACGTGGCGAAACGGACTGGCCGCCCGCGGATATGAACGCGCCGAAGTGGTGCCAACGCTCGTAAGGAGTGCCGGTTGATGATGTGTATACTGACGAAGCGGCAACGGATGGAGAGGCGGCTCGATCCGTCACCCGAACGCGGGGCGTTCCCAATCAGGAGCTTGAATGCCGGAGCTGCGTAAGGATCCGGTCGTTGGTCGCTGGGTCATCATCAGCACCGATCGCGGCCGCCGCCCGAGCGACTACACCAGTCAAAGCACTCCCCGGGACGCCAATCACTGTCCATTCTGCCCCGGCCACGAAAACCAGACACCGCCCGAAGTCCTGGCGGTTCGGCACGATGGGTCCGCACATAACGCACCGGGGTGGAAGGTGCGCGTCGTCCCGAATAAGTTTCCCGCCCTCCAGATCGAGGGAGATCTGGAGCGTCGCGGCGAGGGGCTGTTCGACAAGATGAACGGCATCGGCGCCCATGAAGTAATCATCGAGTCGACGGATCACCACGCCGAGCTGTCCACCCTCTCCGTGGACGATATGGCCCTGGTTCTCGGCACCTATCGGGCCCGCATGATCGATCTCAAGGGCGATCCCCGCTTCAAGTACATCCTGGTATTCAAGAACTGGGGGGAGGCAGCCGGAGCCACGCTCCAACACCCGCATACGCAGCTTATCGCCATGCCGATCATCCCGAAGTGGGTGTCGGAGGAATTGAAGGGATCCCGCAGCCACTTCGAAATGAAGGAGCGCTGCATCTACTGCGACATCCTCCAGCAGGAGACTGCCGACGGGCGACGGCTGATCACCGCCGACGAACACTACGTGGCGATCGTTCCGTTCGCCCCGCGATTTCCCTTCGAATCCTGGGTGCTGCCTCGGAAGCACAGTTCCTCTTTCGAAGCGCTTTCCGACGACGGCCTGTGGCAGCTGGCACGAATGCTCAAGGAAACACTCACCCGGATGAACATGGCGCTGAACAACCCGCCCTACAACTTCATCATCCACACCGCGCCCTGCAACGATCCATGGCTCCTCTACTATCACTGGCACATCGAGATCATGCCCCGGCTGACCAAGGTGGCCGGCTTCGAGTGGGGCTCGGGTTTCTACATCAATCCGACCTCCCCCGAGGACGCGGCCCGCGATCTGAAGAATGCGATACCGGCGGCTGTGCCCGGATGACACGAACGACCCTGGCACGCCCGGAAGCGCCCGGCATCCCGGACGCGGCCCGGGCGCTTCCCCTGGAAATCGCGGTATTGACCACCGAGTTCGCGCCGCTGGCGAAGGTCGGCGGGCTGGCTGACGTGGCGCAGGCACTCGCGTGTGAGATGGCCCGACTCGGGGCCCGCATCACCGTCTGGATGCCCGCCTGGCGGGCGGTCTGGGAATCGGGCGCCATCCTCTCACCACTGGCCCTGCCGCGGCCACTCCGCGTTCCGCTCGGAAACACGATCGTCGAGGTGGGATTGCTCGAGGTCGTCGATCCGCCGGACGGCGTCCGAATCATGCTGATCGACTATGCGCCGTTCTACTGGCGAAACGGAATCTATGTCGATCCGGTCACGGGCGAACCGTGGCCCGACCACGACCGCCGCCTCGTTCTGTTCCAGCGGGCGGTGCTCGAGGCGCTGCCGATCCTCGACCTGCGGCCCGACCTGTTTCACTGCCATGACCACCAGACGGGGCTTGTGCCGGTTTATCTCAAGTCCCGCTATGCCGATGATCCGTTCTACCAGGGGACCGGGACGCTGGTCACGATCCATAACCTTGGCTACCAGGGTCTCTTCCCGTCCGAAGTCCTCGGGATGGCGCAGCTTCCGATGGAGCTGTTCTATCCTTCCGGCCCTCTCGAATTCTGGGGGCGGGTGAATTTCATGAAGGGTGGAATCCTGTTCGCCGATCGGCTGACCACAGTCAGTCCGCGCTATGCCGAGGAGATCCAGTCTTCCGAGGAGTTCGGATTCGGCCTGGAGGGTGTCCTTCGAACCCGCGCCGCTGACCTGACCGGTATCCTGAACGGGATCGACACCCGGATTTGGAATCCGGCCACGGACCCCCATCTGATCCGCAATTATGATGCCGGCAATCTCGATGCGAAGCGGGAATGTCGGGCTGATCTGGCGGCCCGCACCGGCCTTTCCGATCTGGACGACACGACACCGATCATGGGGATCATCTCGCGACTGGTCGACCAGAAGGGCTTTGATCTCTTCGCGCCCCAGGTCCCGGCCCTGATTGGGGCGGGGTACCGGATCATTGTTGCCGGATCCGGGCTCCGCAAGTATGAAGAGCAGATGCTCCGCTGGCGCGAGCGGTTTCCGGGGCGGTTTCACTGGTCCCGGGTAATCGACGAAGCGATGGCCCACCGGATTACGGCAGGCGCCGATTTCTACCTCATGCCGTCAAAATATGAGCCGTGCGGCCTGAACCAGATGATCAGCATGCGATACGGCACTCTTCCGATTGTGCGCGAGACAGGGGGCCTGATCGACACCGTGTTTCCCTACAACTCGGCCACCGGGGAGGGAACAGGCTTCGGCTTCCTGGACTACACGCCCGAGGCCCTCCTGGCCGTGGCGCGCCTCGCCCGGCAAGTATTTCAGGATCCAGACAAGCTGGCCCGGTTGCGGCGGCAGGCCATGTCCCAGGACTTCTCTTTCGGCCGCCCGGCACGGGCCTATCTGATGCTTGCAGAAGAAATTGCGACCGCCCGCCGGGGGGGGCGACCCCTCAGAACCTGAGCCACCAGCTGTCGGTTTTTCGACACCCCTGTCGGTGGTTTATATAGACAAGAACCCCGATCGCACCCCTATGTCGTGCTAAAATATTTGCTTACTGATTACGATAGATTTTCCGACAACTGTCCAATGGAGGCATGGTGCCGGTAGCTGCAGGTCAGATCATCCTGAACTTGACGCTGTTGGCCATCGCGTTTTCCACGGTGGTGGGCGTCGTCCGCTATCGAAACCCCCTGGCGCGGGCGGTGGCGGTGGCCACCGGGCTGGTATCCGCCGCCTATGCTCTTCTGGTGGCCCGGTTGCTCGACATCCAGGACCCCACCGCCGGGGCTGAACTTGGCCGAGTCATCATGGCGTTGACGGCCCCCGCGCTCCTGATCGGTCATCTCTTCTCTCTCTCGATCGGGCGGGCTGATCCGGGCGGCTCGATCACACGACATCGGCTGTCGCTGGTGACTCAATCGATATTGAGCCTCGCCTTTCTCGCCTTTCTGCCGACGGGGAACCTCGTCACCGGTTTCGCGTTCCACGATGGTGGTTACAGCATCGAGTTCGGTTCGCTCGGCCGGCTGTATCTGGCCTTTCTCCTGCTCGGCATCGGGCTCATCGGATTTCGACTTGAGATGACGCTGCGCGGCAGCGAGCCTGTCCAGCGCGAACGGATGCGCTGGCTGGCGCTGGGCACGTTTGGTGTTGTCGGATATTTCGTCTACCTCCTGACCGACGGCGCCCTGAGCGGCCGGATCGACCAGGAAGCGCTGGGCGCTTCACTCATTCCGGTCGGCCTTGCCGCCGCCCTGCTCGGCTGGGCTCAACTGCGGGGCGGATTGGCCGAGGCCGGCATCCAGGTCGGCCGCCAGGTTGTTTTCCGCTCGCTCACGTTTCTTTTCGTGATTGGCTACGTTGTCGTCGTCCTGCTGCTCGGGAAGTTGGCGGAAATTCTCGGCATTCGCCCCGGGTTCGTGGCTGGAGCCACCATCATCATCGGCACGGCCACTGGCCTTTCGGCTTTTCTTCTGTCCACCACCTTTCGTCGCGGCCTGCGCCGCATCGTGGAACGGAATGTCTACTCCAATCGGCTCGATTACCGGACCTGGTGGCTTCGGGCCTCGCACGAACTGGTGTCAGGCGTCGGTGTCTCGGAACTGATCCTCCGCGCCCACCAGCTGCTGGAAGACCTCTTTCATGCCCAGACGATCACGGTGTACCTGTCGCGCCGTTCAGGGGAGGCCTACCAGGCGATGAACCCGGTCCTCGATAACCTGCCGCCGGACGTGGAATCCAGCGAGCCGCTCGTGGCGGCACTCGAGGGTGCCGCCGAACCCATCCTATTACCCGAACGGCGCGACCGGGGCGCCGAGCCGGAACTTCTGCCGATCCTGGTTGAAAACGAAGAATTGATCCGGGCGACGCGCGGTCGTGTACTGGCACCGCTTCGGACCAATGAACGACTCATCGGCTTCGTCATCCTGGGGCCTCGCGCCGATGGCTCGGATTATGGTTATGACGATCGTTCGCTTCTCGAAACTGTGACCCTCCAGCTGGCGGGAGCCATCCGCGGTGCCTGGCTGACCGAGGATCTCGGGGCCGCCCGCGAGATGGAAGTGTTCAGCCAGTGGGCCGGCGTCGTCGTACATGACCTCAAGAATTTTGTCTCACCACTCAAGCTGTTCATGCAGAACGCCCGGCGCCACCTGCACAACGCCGAATTTCGCGAGCAGGCGCTCGATGATATCCAGGGCGTTGTGGAGAAGATGGAGGGCGCCATCCACCGGCTCACCGCGCTGAAGCATGGTGAGGAGATGGCCCTGGCACCAACCGACATCGAATGGATCCTCGACAGCGTGTTGACCCGAACCGGGGTGATCGGTCGTCAGGAGTACACCGTGCAGCGTCACTTCGCGGGGCTGCCGCCGGTGATTGGGGACAGCCATCTCATCGATCGGGTGATCACCAATCTCGTGACCAACGCCATGGAGGCGATGCCGAACGGGGGAGTCCTGTCGCTCGATACCGAGGACCTGCGTGAGTCGGGCTCCGGCGGGCGATGGGCCGTGATTCGAGTCCGGGATACCGGTGTCGGGATGACGCCGACCTTCATTCGCCATCGCCTGTTCCAACCGTTCGCAACCACCAAGAAGAAGGGATGGGGGCTCGGCCTCTATCAGTGTCGCTCGATCGTGGAGGCTCACGGCGGTTCACTCAAGGCGAACAGCCAGCCGGGTCTTGGCACGGAATTCCGATTGGCTCTGCCGCTGAATCTGACCGCCGTTCGCCAGGAGGACCGGGGTGTTCTACGCCCGGCGGACCGCGGCGGCCGGCGACCGCAATGAGGAGTGTAAATGCCCAGTGTTGAGAACCCGATCCGACCACGCCTGCTCATGGTCGATGATGATGCGTCGTTGCTTTCGCAGCTGACCTGGGGACTGCGCGATTTGTTCGAGGTCACCACGGCCAGCACCGTTGAATCGGCCCTCGAGCGGGTCAAGATCGACAAGCCGGCCATCATCACGCTGGACCTGGCCCTGTCCGAAGGGGGGCAGACCGATGAAGGGTTCGCCCTCCTGGATGAGATGCTCGGCATGGACCGTTCACTCAAGATAATCCTCATTACCGGCAACGACACCCGTGAGAACGCGCTCAAAGCCATCGATCGTGGCGCCTTCGACTTTTTCTCCAAGCCGATCGAGCTGGAGGAACTCAAGATACTCCTCCGGCGTGCCGCACAACTCCGCGCGCTCGAGGAGGAAAACGCCCGATTGCATGAGCACCTGCGCGCTTCCGGCGGCATGGGAGGCATCCAGGGGTCCAGTGAGGAAATCCAGCGCGTCTTCCAGATGATTCGTCGCGTGGCCACGACCGACGTCACCGTGCTCGTCACCGGCGAGAGCGGGACCGGCAAGGAACTGGTGGCCCGCGAGATCCACCGCCAGAGCCACCGGGCCGAACGTCCGTTCATCTCCATCGCCTGTGGTGCCATCCCCGAAACACTGCTTGAGACGGAACTCTTCGGTCACGAGAAGGGGTCGTTCACCGGCGCACATGTCACCCGCGAGGGGAAGCTGGAGATGGCCAACGGAGGCACCGTCTTCCTGGACGAGATCGGAGAGCTGCCGCTCAGTCTTCAGGTAAAGCTCCTCCGCTTCCTGCAGGAAAGGGAAATTGAGCGGGTGGGGGGCCGGCGGGTCATTCCTCTGGATGTGCGCATTCTGGCCGCCACCAATCGCGACTTGCGACGCGAGATTGAACGAGGGGCGTTTCGCGAGGATCTTTTTTTCCGCCTGTCCGTTGTCAACGTGGCGCTGCCGCCGCTCCGTGATCGGCGCGATGACGTCCTGTTTCTGGCCCGTCATTTTCTGAACCGGTACGGACAGGAGTTTCGACGGGGGCCGCTTCACTTCAGCCGTGAGTCGCTTCGGGTCATGCAACGCTACGAATGGCCGGGAAATATCCGCGAACTGGAACACAAGGTGCAGCGCGCCGTGGTCATGTCAACCGGGCGAACTGTGAGGCCGGCCGATCTCGATCTGGCGGCGGCCCCGACGACCTCCGTGGCGCCACTCAAACTGGTGCGCGAGCAGGCCGAACAGCAGCTCCTGGTCGATTCACTGAAACGAAACTGCGGCAACATCACCCGATCGGCCCGCGAACTGGCGGTCAGCCGTCCGACTTATCATGACCTGCTCAAGAAGTACCAGATTCGCGCCGGCGACTATAAGAATGGCCAAGGGCCGGAGTGAATCGATTCTGGTCGCCCCATTTGATCGAAACGCTTGACCTCGATCCGTGGACGCTCCATGCCGTTGCCGATGCCCGGTTCCAGGCAGACGGCGGAGTAGCCTTTTCCATGGTGCCCCGTTCCCTCTGGGAGCGGGAGGTGCAGGTCATCGAAGGGGATTCGATTCCGCTCCGGGTGGGTGTCCTCCTGCTCGAGCGCCCCGGCATCCGGCTGGTGATTGACACTGGATTCGGCGCCCCGGCGGTGCCTCGAAACATCAGCGGGTTTTTCGGCGGGCTGTCGGCCACCGGCGGACTCGATCGGGCGCTCGATCTGCTCGGATGGGAAGCCGGGTCGATCACCCATCTGATCCTGACCCACCTGCACGTCGATCACGCAGGGGGCGTCTTCACGCAGCAGAATCGTCCCCGATTTCCTGTGGCCGATGTCATCGTCTCGGCGCGTGAGTTGAGTTATGCGCTCGATCCGCACCCCCTGCGCGGGCCGGTTTACGACGGCCGCGCCGCGCGCCTCCTGGCCTCTTCCGACCGGCTGAGGACGGTGGGGCACCTCCCGGAATTGATTCTTCCCGGCGTCGAAGTTCGGCTGCTGGGCGGCCATAGTCCCGGGCAGCTTGGTGTCGTTATTCACGGGGCATCGCAGTCTCTCCTGGTCCCGGGCGATGTGCTGCCGACACGCGCCCACCGCCGCCCCCGGTGGGTTCTTTCGTATGACCAGGATCCGTCGCGGGTTTACGAGATACGCCGCTCGCTGGTTCAGCGCGCCCGGGCGCTCTCGTGGCTGGTCCACTTCGGCCATGACCCGCTGGTGGCCTTCGGCCGCGTTCGGCCCGGCGGTGACGTCGAGGTGGTGCCGACCACCGGCCGGGGCCTGGCCGATCCGAACGGGGTGTAGGGGGTCGAACCACCCCGGCGTTCGCCCTTTTATCCGTGACCGGTCATTCCGGCGAACATCTCGCCGATCATCGCCCCGCCGACCGAGAATCCGAGGCCGATCAGAAAGAGAATGGTCACCATCGTCCACGACTTGGCCGGCGAGACCCGTGCCAGCCGGACCATTCCCATGGCCAGGACGGCCAGGATTGCGATGGTGAAGATGTCGAACGAATTGAGAAACGCATAGATCACCGACCGCGGGTTGGGGTCGGGGGACAGGAGGGCGAGACTGGTGGCCACCTGGGCGGAGCCCTTGGCCAGGATCAGCGGAATCTTGACCAGACCGGCCGCCAGGAAGAGAACCGAGACGTGAGTCACCGCCGCGAAGGCCTGGCGAAACGTCAATTCGGCTCCCGACCCGAAGGCATAAAGAAGCCAGACCAGGAAACCCCACAGGAGGAGCATCAGCGGCGCAATCAGGAGGCTGCCGACCAGCGCGGAAACCATGAACATCGGACCTTCCATGAACGCCCGTTGCTGATCGATGACCTCTTCCTGCTTCTCGGCGGGGATGTTGTCATTTCCCTCGATCTGCTCGACCATCTGGCTGACCGCTTCGCGCTGGATCACCGAATGGATCGGCAGATAGCTGAGGGCGCCGACCAGCGTGAAGAAAAGGAGCATGTCCAGGAAGGCCGGACGGGCCCGCAGCGACTCGAAGACTTTGACAGGGGAGGAAAACATGCCGATCAATCGCTGCCCGAACGACAGGGGCTCTGCCGGGAGATCCATCCGTTCATCCATGAGATCAATTCCTCCTCGTCATCCACAGGGTCCGAATCTCGGGCAGCACTATAGCAGGCGGCCCGAAGGACGCACGAACCCGGAGAATGCCGCATCGTGACCGCGCGAATCGTTTTCCAGGGCGGCCCGATCCGGACAATGGATCCAGCCATGCCGGAAGCCTCGGCCGTGACGATTGAAGGGAGTCAGATCACCCGGGTGCAGGCTCCGGGGGCGCCGCCTCCAACTCTCCGGCCCGACGACCGCCTCATCGATCTCAGAGGTCGGACGCTCCTGCCGGGCCTGGTCGATGCGCACACCCACCTCATGCATTGGGGATTCCGGTTTCTACGGCCCGGGTTGGGTGGCGCCGCGAACCGGGCCGAGGTTCTTGATCGGATTCGCGAGGCCCACCGGAACCTCCCGCCGGGCCGGCTACTCCTCGGTGAGGGGTGGGACGAGTCGGGTTGGCCCGACCCGGGCTTTCCGACGCGGCAGGAATTGGATGCGATCGATGCCGGGCGCCCGATGGTGATCCGAAGGATTTGCGGTCACATGGCGGTGGCGAACAGCGCCGCCCTGGTCCACTTTCCAGCCGGGCCCGATGTCGATCCGACAAGCGGCTTCCTGTTGGAAGAGGCATCGATGGGGATCGCCCGGATATTTCCCCCGAATGCGGATGAACTGGACCAGGCCCTGGAAGCGGCTGAGCGGAGCTACCTGTCGATGGGAGTGACCCAGGTGCATGACATGTGCCTGCCCGATCACCTCCGATCTTTCGAACGGGCCGGTACGGATGGCCGCCTCCGATTGTCCATCGCGGCCATCCTGCCGCGGCAGGAACTCGACTTCCTGGTGGATAGCGGCCTCGGCGCGGGGTGGCACAAGGGGTCGGTTCGTCTGCGCGGCGTCAAGTTCTTCAGCGACGGCTCACTCGGTGCCAGGACGGCGGCGCTGAACTCGGCGTATGCCGATCGCCCCGGGGAAGCCGGAGCGCTCCTGCTTGATTCCGACGCCCTGGCGAGGGACATTGCCCGGGCCGACGGGGCCGGCATTCCACTGGCCATTCATGCCATCGGCGACCGCGCCGTGGCCATGGTAATCGCCGCTTTCGAGCGGGGTCTTTCGGGAAGATCCAGCCGGGTCGGCCACCGGATCGAGCATCTCGAGATGGTCAACGCGGCGGAACTGGAGCGGGTGGCCCGCCTCGGTCTCGAGGCGAGCATGCAACCGAATTTTGTCGGCAACTGGGGGCTGCCCGGGGGGCTGTACGAACAGCGGCTGGGCGTGGAACGCACCGCCCGAATGAACCCGATGTCACGAGTGCTGGCAGCGGGCGTTCGCCTTGTTGTCGGATCAGACGGCATGCCGGCGGGCGTACTGCCTGGCCTGGCGGACGCGGTAGCGGCGCCGCACGCGGCCCAGCGGCTGATGGTTGACCAGGCATTGGCCGCGGCCACCCGTGAGGCGGCCCATTCCGGTGGCTTTCCCGACCGTGGAATTCTTCGCGCCGGAAACTGCGCGGATCTCCTGGTTCTCTCGGGCTGCCCGCCCGGATCCGCGATCGGTCACGAGGCCGCCGAAGAGCTGCGCAGGGCGCGCGTCGAGATGGTACTGACCGGCGGCCAGGTGGCTTTCGAATCCCTTGAGATGAATCCGGCAACCGCAAGGGGTGGCAAAGGTTGACACGCTTCGTGTCCGATGATAGCGTCCCGGCCATTCTTCTGGCGGATCGCAGTCGGCTCCGGGCCGGCAATCCCTCACCGGCGGCCCCGGATGAAATACCCGCTCCCGGGGTGTCCGGGGCGGGTTCACGGCCTTCTGAACCCTGTAGGCACCGCAATCGACTACCGGCTCCTGACTGGTGCCCGGCCCGAGGAGAACCGAAATGGTGAGATGCCTGACGCTGACCCGGACCCGATGGATTCGTGGCCTCGCTCTCATGGTGCTGGGATTGCCGGTCATGGCATCCGCCCAGATCGTCGATGAGGAAGACGTCGGACGATTCACACTCGGCGCCACGGTCGGTTACGCCGGAAATTCGATGGGCCGTTTCAATGAAAACATCGACGTGGTCAATTACTTCCTGACCAGCCAGGGCATCGCCCTGCGCGAGGCCAGCAGCTTCCGGGGGGGGGCGAGCGCCTGCGCGGAACTGCGCTACCGGTTGTCCGAGCGCTGGATCGTCGGCCTGGGCGTGGCCAACAGCGAATCGAAGAGCGCCTTCGACGTGACGCTCGGCGCCGTTGACTTCTACGCCCGTTCGACACTGTTCATCCCCTCGGTCTACTACGTCCTGCCGTTCGTACAGAAGTCGGAGGCCTTCTCGGCCGTCGCCGACCGGATGAACATTTACATCGGTGCGGGGCCGGTGTTCTTCACCCGCGCCCGGGCCCACATGCAAATCATCGATCGCTCCAACGAGCCGGTCTTCAACATCGACGGCGATCTGGGTGAACTGGACGGCGCCGGGGATGTCGAGGGAACCGGCGTGGGGCTTCAGGGTCTGTTCGGGGTCTCCTACCAGCTGAGTTCGGCCCTGTCGCTGGCGGGCGAAGTCGGCTATCGACTCGGAAAGATCAGCGACCTCAAGATCGTGAAGAAAGAGGGCTACGTCCGGGACGACACCGAGGACGACGAGAATCGCCGGGAGCCCGGGGATCAGGCGGTCATCGATTTCTTTGACCGCGAAGATCGGGCGGATGGCCTCCCCGGGGATGATATCGAGGGGAATCACATTCCGTACTACTCCGATTACAACGACAAGCTCGACCTGGACTTCTCGGGGTTTCTGATCCAACTGGGATTTCGAATTCACCTCTTCTAGGACACGATGACTGGACGACGCCCCGCTCAAACGCCCTTCTTCATGGTGGCACTTTGCCTTCTCGCACTCTCGGCCTGCGGGAGGAAGAAGGAAGAGCCGGCCCCGGTCGTGGTGGAGAGCCGGCGGCCCGACCCGGGCGCCCCCCTGCCGGGCACGATCAGGGGGACTGAACCGATGCCGGCCAGCGACAATCTCGAGTACCTGAAATCGCTTCCCGAAACCTCCGCCGTGGTCCATCTCAACATCGGCGACCTGTACCTGAAGCGGGGGAACCGCGCGGAGGCGATCCGGGAATACCAGCGCGCCATTGAACTCAAACCCCGCTATCCCGAGGCCATGAACAATCTCGGCCTGGCGTATCAACGCTCCGGCGATTCGCTGATGGCGGAGCGAAGCTTCAAGGACGCCATCTCCATCGACTCCCGGTTTTCGAAGGCGTATTCGAACCTGGGAACGCTTTATCTCCGACAGGGGAGGAACAAGGAGGGGTTGACCTGGCTGCAGCAGGCTGTCCGCAACGACTCGAACGACGCGATCGCCTGCTCGAACCTGGGACACGCCTATCGTCGGGCCAACGACGTCAACGGAGCGCTTCGCAGCTACCTCCGTGCCCTGACGATTGATCCGAGCCGCGCGGTCGACCATTTCCATATTGGCACCATCTATTTTGACAAGATGCTGTGGGATGACTCCTACGAGCGTTATCGCATGGCTTATGAACTCGACTCGACCCTGGTGCAGGCCAGGGAGCAGATGGAAGTGATGGTAAAAACCGATGTGCTGCAGCGAAACAAACCGAAATCGAACTGAGCCGGGGCAGATACCGCCGAACCACCCCCGCCGATGGTGGGCGGTGGTTTTTTCTTTCCACGTTTTCACGGCCATTCTGGCCGGTTGGACCGGACCCGGCCGGGCCGTGGAAACCGGGGCGTCCGTCGAGGAGGCCCGGCCGCCCGTGGCCTGGGACGACCGCCGTTTTCTCGCCGTGGAGGACATCCGCCCTGGAATGACCGGTTACGGCCTTACCGTCATCAGCGGTACGCGGATCGACACGTTCCATGTCGAAGTGATCGCCGTTCGCCGGAATTTCTTTCCGCAGTCTGATGTGATCCTGGCGCGTGGTTCCGGCGCCGGGATGGAACTGTCGGGTATCGTGGCGGGGATGAGCGGCAGCCCTGTCTATATCGACGGACGACTTGCAGGCGCGCTGGCCTACGGTTGGCCGTTCATGAGGGATCCCATCATGGGGATCACGCCGATCGGCGAGATGCTTGGTCTCTCGGCCGTCGAGGCGCGTCCCGCCGAACCCGCTTCGAGCCCGGCCACCGCGCGCCCCGAGCGCCGGGCCATCTGGCGCGAGCTCCTGCGGACGACGGCGCTGACCTCGCGCGAGCTGGTGTCCGGACTCCTGATGGGGGAGGCCGCCCCGCGGAGTGCCGATGGCGCCCGTGTCGTGGCCACACCTCTCTGGACTTCCGGTCTCGATCCGCGCGCGTCGGCGGAACTGGGCGAATGGCTGGCGCCCCATGGGGTCGTGCCGATGGCGGCGGGAGGCACCTCCCAGGCGGAGGGTGCCGCGCCCGGTGCCGAATCCCTCGTCCCCGGTGGATCGATCGGATTGCAGTTTGCCCGCGGCGATATCAGCCTGGCGGCCATCGGTACGGTGACGATGCGCGAAGGAGATCGGGTCCTCGCCTTCGGCCACCCGATGTTTCAGCGTGGCCGCTCGCGCTACCCGATGGCCAGCGCGACGATCGAACTGGTCATGCCAAGGCTCGACGACTCGTTCAAGCTCGGCTCGGCGCAACGCGCGGTTGGCACCGTCGACCTCGACCTCAAGAACGGGATCGGTGGGTCGGTGGGCACACCGCCCCCGATGATTCCGTTCCGACTGACGCTAAAGGACAACCTTCCCGGCGCGGAACGCATCTTCAATATTGAACTGATGGACGATGAACCGCTTCTGCCGGTGCTGGCGGCCATCTCCACCTTGAACTGCGCCATGGCCGCAGGGGCCGACGCCGACGTGGCAACTCTCGAATTGGAATCAACGATTCGGCTCGCCAACGGTCGGGCCATCAATCAGCGCTACGTGTCGAGCGGTGTGAGCCCTTCCTTGAGCGCGGCGCTTTCGCTCCTGCGAAGCCTCGCGCTCCTGACGACGAATCCGCTGGAGCGGGTGGGGGTGGCGGGACTCGATCTTCGAATGACCATCCGGCATGAGATTGAACAGGCCAATCTCACCGAAATCGTGCGGGCGGACGGTGCGGTGTACCCGGGCGGACAACTGGCCATCACGGCCCGACTCGACAACTGGCGCGGCGAATTGAATCGCGCGGATCTGGCGCTCGATCTTCCCGATGACCTGGAACCCGGGGAGTACCGGCTTAGGGTTTCCGCCGCGACCGACGATCGCCAGTGGGATCAGGCCCGGGCGCCCGGACGATGGGATCCGGCGGATCTCGACAACCTCATCCGGCTGCTCGAATCCGAGGCGGCCGACGATGTCCTGGTCCTGACGCTGGTCAAGCGGGAGCCCGGAGTTACGGCCGCCGGCCGCGATCTGGGGCGGCTGCCGCCGTCTGTCCTGTCGGCGCTGGCCGCCGACGGTGTGTCCGGACCCTTTGCGCTGACCGATTCGCGTGTCGTGGCCCGCGTGGAAGTTCCGATGAACCGGGTGATCTCAGGATCTCAGGAGATGGCGGTGACGGTGACGGCAAACCCGCGCGCCGCCTCTGGCGGCAACCGATCGGGAGGAAATTGATGTCTCCAGGACCGTTGACGGGCCAACTCCGGAGGTGGCGGCACGCGACAGGAGTTTTCGCGGCCGCGGGCATTCTCGGCCTGGCCAGCCTCGCAGGGGCCGTCGAAACGAAGCAGTGGTTCACCAGCGGCCGCGAAGCGTTCCTGGCGGCCACCCTGGAATCGCTGTCGGTATCCAGCGAGGGAATCGTTCGGGTGGCGCCGGCGCTCGAACCGGTCAGCGGGATCGAGGTCGCCTACGTCTGGTCACTCCTCTCCGATCCGTCCGGAAGCGTCTGGGCCGGTACCGGAAACAGCGGCGAGATTTTCCGGATCGACGGACTCGCCGCCCTGCGCATCCACGATCCGGTGGCCCTGCAGGTCGAGTCCATGGCGATCGACCCCAAAGGAGGAGTCCTTGTCGGCACGGCGCCCGACGGCACGATCCTGTCAGTGGGCAAAGATGGCGTGGCCGAGACGCGTGTCGATCTCCCCTCGCAGCATGTGTGGGGGTTCGGCATCGACACGGCGGGACGCCTGCTTCTGGCCACCGGCGAGCCGGCGCGCCTCTATCGTGTCGATCAAAGGGGCGAAGCCACGCTCATATTCGAGGCTGATGCGGATCACTTCACCGCCCTCGTCCTGGATGGGGATGTCATTTATCTCGGCGATGATCGCAAGGGGCTGATCTGGCGGATCGATGAAAACGGTCAGGCGCGCATTCTCTATGACGCGGCCGAGGTCGAGGTACGCGCCCTCTCGATCGGGGCCGACGGCTCGATTTACGCGGCCGTGAATCGGGACATCGCGGAGACCCTTGGTGCCACGAGCGGTACGGCGGCCGCTTCGGGTGGTGGCACCAGCACGGTCGTCGGCACCGGCACCCGCCGGGAAGGAAGCACGACGGCCGTCGGCCCGGCCGTTTATCGGATCCGGCCGGATGGCGCCGTGGAATCGCTCTGGACCTGTCCGGATGCCACCATCCAGGCGATGATCGAGGGGCCCGACGGCTCGCTCCTCATAGGCACCGGCGGTCTCGCGGGTGGCATTTACCGCCTGGAGCCGACCACGCGTGACTGGAGTCTCCTCAGCCGACCGAAGGCGCCGCAGGTTCTGGCACTGGCCCGCGTCGGCGACACGCTCTACCTGGCCACGGGCGCGCCGGGGCGGGTCTATCGCGCCGGCCTCACGGGCAGTCCGGTCGGAAAACTCCTCTCGATCGTTCACGACGCACGGCAGGTTTCCGACTGGGGCGTGGTCCGCTGGGATCACGAGAAGGCTCCTGGCGGCCAGCTGACGGTGCGGACAAGAACCGGCAACACCGCCGTGCCCGACGACACCTGGAGTCCGTGGTCGGCGCCGCTTTCGGACGCCACCGGATCACCCATCGCGAGCCCGGCTGCCCGATTCGTCCAGTGGGAGGCCATCCTGGCCCGCGGCGCCGCATTGAGCGGCGTGACCCTGACCTGGGCCGAGAAGAACCTGCCGCCGACGATCACCCGGGTGACCGTGTCGGCCGCCGGCGCCGCGCTCCAGCGTGGCGGCGACAGCGGCGGCCCGCAACCGGTGGTCCAGGCACTGCCAGGCAATGTTCGAGCCGAGTTCTCGGTGACGACGCAAGGGAGCCGCCGCGAGGCCAACGACGAGGAGGCAAGCTGGGCGCGGCGCTATCGCACCATCCGCTGGGAGGCGGCCGACCCGAACGATGACGTGCTTCGTTACCGTCTCGACTACCGGGCCCGGGGTGAGTCGGAGTGGCGCCTGCTGGAGGCCAAGCTCACCGATCCGATCTACGTCCTCGACACGACGCGTCTGCCCGACGGTGAATGGGGTGTCCGCGTGTCGGCTCTGGATGCCCCGGACAATTCGCCCGGGGAGGAACTTGACGCTCTTCGCGAGTCGGAGTTTTTCCTGGTCGACAATGCGCCCCCGGTCATCGAGGCACTGACCGTCACGTCCCGAGGCGACTCGATTTCCGTTGACGCCCGATTCCGCGATTCGGCTGGCCCGCTCAAGGAGGCCGAGTTCTCACTGGACGGATCGGATTGGCGCCGGATGTTGCCGCTGGACCGCGTCTGGGACGAACGATCCGAGGAAGTCCGGGTCACCCTTGCCCGGCCGGTGACGGAGGGGGGCGACCTCCTGATTCGTGCGTACGACGGGAACGGGAACAAGGGGGTCGGTCGTCAGCCGCTCCCCGCGGCGGCGGGCAACAGGTAGCCGGGCGATGATGAGTCGGATTGGCGATCACCACGGTGTGAACGTGGCCGTGGTCGGGGCAACCGGCGCCGTGGGCGAGGAGATGCGTCGGTTGCTCCTCGAGCGCCGATTTCCCGTCCATCAACTCCGTTTCCTTGCCTCACCCCGCTCGGCCGGCCGGACCATCCCATTCGGAGACCGGGAAATCGTCGTCGAGGCGCTGGAGGCGAGTTCATTCGCCGGCGTACAGCTGGCTCTCTTCTCGGCCGGCGCCACGGTCAGCCGCGAGTGGGGGCCACGGGCGGTGGCCGCGGGCGCCCTGGTTGTCGACAATTCGAGTGCCTTCCGGATGGATCCTGGAACGACGCTCATCGTCCCGGAAATCAACGGCCATCGCGTGCCACCCCCGCCGGCTCTGATCGCCAACCCGAACTGTTCCACCATCCAGATGGTGATGGCCCTGGCCCCGCTCCACCGGCAATTCGGCCTTTCAAGGGTCATTGTCGCCACCTATCAGTCGACATCGGGCGCCGGCCGCCAGGCCATGAACGAACTTGATTCGGGCACTCGCGGATTCCTGGCCGGTGACGAGCCGGCACCCGAGAAGTTTCCCCGGCCCATCGCCTTCAATCTCGTGCCGCAGGTCGACGAGTTCGACCGGCTCGACTACACCAAGGAAGAATGGAAAATGGTCGACGAAACGCGCAAAATTCTGGAATTGCCCGACCTGCCGGTCACGGCCACCTGCGTGCGCGTGCCGGTGCATCGGGGCCACTCGGAGGTCGTCTGGGCGCGCTTCGACCGGCCCGTCGATGTGGCCGGGGCCCGGGCCGCGCTGACCGCCTTCCCGGGTGTCGTCGTCGAAGACGATCCGGGGGCGAAACGATTCCCGACCCCGCGTTCCGCCAGCGGGCTCGATCCGGTGTTCGTCGGGCGCCTCCGCATCGATCCAACCGACGAGAAGGCACTGGTCTTCTGGGTCGTTGCGGACAATCTCCTGAAGGGCGCGGCGCTCAATGCGATTCAGATCGCCGAGGCTGTCTTTGGCGGAGTCAGGCAACCGGCATCATGATCGAGATCCTGCTGCATGGCGCCTCGGGGCGAATGGGGCGGTGCCTCCGCCTTCGAGCGGCCGAGCGGCCGGGGGAGTTCGGCGTGGCGGGCCTGGTCGATGCCCGGAATCCCGGAGACTTCAAGGCGCAGCTCGATGCCCACCCGGGCGCGGTCGTCATCGATTTTTCCCTCGCGTCGGCGATGCCGGAACTTCTCGGAATCCTGATCGATCGGCGACATCCACTGGTAAGCGGCACCACCGGGCTTTCGGATGACGACCGGAGCGGACTAGCACAACTGGCCATGACCGTAGCTGTTGTGTGGGCGCCGAACATGGGGCTGGGAATTCCACTCCTGACCTACCTGGTTCGCGAGGCCGCGCGCCTTCTGCCTTCAGCCGACGCGGCCATCGTGGAAACGCATCACCGGTACAAGAAGGATCGTCCCAGCGGCACGGCCCAACGGCTGGCCGAGGCCATCGGGCGCCCGGCGGAGATGCATTCGCTCCGGTTAGGCGAAGTGGTCGGGGAGCATCAGGTGGAACTGGCATTCGGCGGGGAGCGATTGACGCTGACTCATCGGGCCCTGTCTCGTGATGTATTCGCCGACGGGGCGCTGGCGGCGGCCCGGTTTGCGGTGGCCGCGCCGCCGGGAGTTCATGACATGGAAGCGGTCCTGGCCGGGGCAGCCCTCAAGGAGTTGACGCAATGAGTCTGACAGCCCGGCGGGTGCTCGATCTTCCACCGTACATGTTTGCCGAGATTGACCGGGTCAAGCGCCGGATGCTCGATGAGGGACACCGTCTTCTCGATTTCGGAGTCGGTGACCCCGACCAGCCGACGCCTCCCTTCATCGTCGAGGCGATGATCGAGGCCGCCCGGTTGCCCCGTCACCATCGCTACCCCGGCTATGCCGGCATGAAGTCGTTTCGCCAGGCGGCCGCCGACTGGTGCGAGAAGCGGCACGGCGTCCTTGCCGATCCCGACAGCGAGGTTCTCGCACTGATCGGCTCCAAGGAGGGTATTTCGCACCTCCCCCTGGCCCTCATTGATCCGGGTGATCTGGTTCTCGTCACCGACCCCGGCTATCCCGTCTACGTCAACTCAATCCGTTTCGCCGGCGGCCTTGTGGCGCTCGTGCCGCTGTCCGATGAGAACCAGTGGCTGCCCGACCTCTCGGCCATCGATCCCGCCCTGGCGGATCGGGCCAGGATGATGATCGTCAATTACCCGAACAATCCGATCGGTGCCACGGCCGATCGTGAGTTCTTTGAGCGGCTCATTGCCTGGGCGAAGAAGCACGACGTTTTCCTGATGCATGACGCGGCCTACATCGAGGTCGGCTACGACGGTTGGCGTCCGCCCAGCCTGCTCTCCCTTCCAGGCGGAAAGGATGTCGGCATCGAGTTCCACTCCCTGTCGAAAACGTTCAACATGACCGGCTGGCGCATCGGTTTCGCCGTGGGAAATCCGGAGGCGATCAAGGCGCTGGCCACGGTCAAGACGCAGATCGATTCCGGCGTTTTCGAGCCCGTGCAGGTGGCGGCCACCATCGCCTACCGTCAGGGTGAGTCTGCACTGGCCGACATCCTGGCCATCTACCAGCGTCGGCGGGACCGGCTGGTGCCGGCGCTCCGCGCGCTCGGCCTGGATGCCATGAGCCCGCGTGGAGCGTTCTACATCTGGACGCGCGTACCGGCCGGGGAAAGCTCGGCCGGGTTTGCCCGACGCCTGCTGGAAAACTCCGGTGTCGTTGTCATGCCCGGGACCGGCTTCGGGGCCCGCGGCGAAGGGTGGTTCCGCTTCTCGCTCACGGTGGCCGACGTTCAGATCGACGAGCTGCTGTCGGTCCTGCCGAAAGCGCTGGGCTAGGGGCGCCGCGCGTTGTCCCTCCCCCTGATTCATCCACTTACCACCGTCGCCGACATTCAGGCGGCTGTCGATCTGCAAAAAAAGGTGTGGCAGGCACAGGACCGTGATCTGGTGCCGGTCACGGAAGTCATCGCGGCCCGCGAAAACGGTGGCATCGTTCTCGGCGCCCGGGACGGGGGCCGGATGGTCGGCTTTGTCTTCTCGATGGTCGGCCGGCGCGAGGGGCAAACCTACCAGTACAGCCGAATGCTGGCGGTCGATCCGGAATGGCGCGGGCGGGGACTCGGTGTTCGGTTGAAACTGGCCCAGAAGGCCGCCGCCCTCGCCCTGGGAGACCGCCGGATGGAATGGACTTTCGATCCGCTGGAAGGACGAAATGCCGCTCTCAACCTGCACCGACTCGGCGCGCGTGTCTGCCACTACTATCGCGATTTCTACGGGGCCCGAACCAGCCGGTTCGATCTTGGGATTCCAACCGACCGATTGCGCGCCGAATGGGATTTGACCCGGGACGTTGAATCGACCGGACCGGAACCTCATGAATTGCCTCGCGGCCTTGTCGGGTTCGTTGCCTCCAGCCAGGATCCGCTGGCCGGGCCGGGCGAGTATCAACCCCCGCTACCCGACTCTGAATACTGGATCCCTGTTCCGATCCCCTTTCAGCCCATCCGTGAAGAGGCTCCGGGCCAGGCGCTCGCCTGGCGGATGTCGCTCCGCGAGGCCTTCGAGGCGGCGTTCGCCCTTGGACTTGTTGGTGTCGATTTTCAGGCGCCAACCACCGCGGGTGTCGGGCACGGATACTATCGCCTGCGTCCCCCGCATTCGGGAAACGCCTGATGATGACCATCGACCGCGTGCGTCTGCATGACATCGCCCTGCCGCTGCTCTTTCCCTTTCGTACCTCGTTCGGCGTGACGACGACGCGTGAAACCATGCTGGTCGAGGTGTCCGGCGATGGTGTGACCGGCTGGGGTGAACTGACCGCGCACGACCGACCGAATTTCTCGGGCGAGACCCTCGAAACGGCGCGGCATCTCATGACGGACTTCCTGATACCGACCCTGCTGAGCGGGGATGGGTCGGGCCCGGGCCGCTGGGCCACGCCGGATGACTTCCTCGCGGCCACCGGCTGGGTGCGCGGGCATCCGATGGCTCGTGCGGCGCTCGAGGGGGCGCTGCTGGATTGGGACGCCACGACTCGCGCCGAGTCGCTGGCTCACTATCTTGGCGGCTCCCGGGCACGTGTGCCGGTCGGTGTCAGCCTCGGCATCGAGTCCTCGATCGAGGCCCTGCTCGAACGCATTGACCAGTTCCACGACCGGGGGTATCAAAGGATCAAGCTCAAGGTCAAACCGGGCTGGGATGTGGACGTTCTTGAGGCAGTCCGTGGCCGATACCCCTCGATGCCGCTGACGGTGGATGCCAACGCGGCCTACACGGCGCGCGACATGGACCATCTTCGGGAGTTCGATCGGTATCGACTGACCTATCTCGAGCAACCGTTGCCACACGACGACCTGGTCGATCACGCCCGGCTCCAGCGTCTCCTGGCCACGGACATCTGCCTGGACGAAAGCATCGACGGACCGGCGGCCTGCCGTTCGGCGCTGGCACTCGGGAGCGGGCGGGTGGTCAACATCAAGTTGGGCCGGGTCGGTGGCCATCGTGCCGCACGGACCATCCACGATCTTTGCCAGGGGGCCGGATTGCCGGTATGGTGCGGGGGAATGCTGGAAACCGGCATTGGACGGGCGCACAACGTGGCGATGGCCTCGCAGGCCAATTTCCTCCTGCCCGGAGATATCTCCGCCAGCGACCGCTACTGGAAGGAGGATCTGATCGATCCGCCATTCCGGCTGGAAGCGGATGGCACGTTGGCGGTGCCGACGGGTCCCGGCATCGGCGTCGCGGTCGTCGAGGAACGCCTGCACCGGGCGCGCACGCGGTTGACCGGGTTTCCGAGCCGATGACGCCGGTGGAGAAAAGCCAATGGTCGAGTTGAAAGCCATCCTCGAAGTTTTTTTCGTCTTTGCCCGGGCGGGCCTCATGGCCTGGGGGGGCGGCCCGTCCATGATCCCCCTGATCCGCGCCGAAACGATCCGCCATGGATGGTTGACCGACATCGAGTTCCTTGATGCCCTCGCCATGGGAAATGCTCTCCCCGGACCCATCGCCACCAAGTTGTCCGGCTATGTGGGCTATCGCGTGGCCGGGGTGCCCGGCGCGGTGGCCGCGACGATCGGCATGGCTTTCCCGACGGTCGTGCTCATCCTTCTGGTGGCCGGGGTTTACCTCCGTTTCAAGGAGGCGCCATGGATGCAGTCGGTCATGACCGGACTGCGCCCGGCCGCCGTTGCGTTGTTGATCGCCACGATCGTCGAAGTATGGCCCGCCTCCATGGGGGGGTGGCGCCCCGTCCTGATCGGCGGGGCCACGCTCGTGGCCCTTCTCGGTTTTCATGTGCATCCGGCGCTGGCCATCGTCGGTGCCGGACTTTTCGGTTTTGCGCTGGGGCCCAGGTGACTCCGGCCAAATTTCTTCCGCCTTTGCCGGGTGGCCCCTTCCTCGTGGCCGTGGCAATTCTCGCCGCGGCCTTCCTGATCCTCGGAATGCTGCCATGGTCACGGGCCGGCACCCTCTGGCGCCCCTCACGGCCGGCCCTCGAACAGCGCGCTGCCGCCAACTGGGACGGTGACCTGATCCAGAAGGGAAAGGATTACCGCTCGAACGGATACGGCCGCTACTTCTTTCGCAAGGGATTCATCGGACTGCTTCTCGTCCTGGTTATCGTTGCCGGCTGGCATCGGTACCTCCGCCTGCTCCCCGGGACCGGTGGCGTTGTTGGAATGACGGCGGCATTGGTCCTAACGCTCGCCATCCTCGATCTGGTTCATCTGCCATTCGGGCTGGCCGCCTGGGACAACGCCCGGCGCGTCGGCCTGTCGACGCAGGGAATTGGGAGCTGGCTTCTCGATTGGGCCAAAGCGATTCTCCTCGACTGGCCGTTCACCGCACTGGTGGGAGCCGTGCTCTTCTTCCTGATTGCGAGGATGCCGCGGATCTGGCCCTTGCCGGCCACGCTCCTGGCCGGTGCCGGGGGAGTCATCCTCATCCTGCTGGTGCCGCTGGTCATCGATCCATTGTTCAACAAGTTCACCCCGCTCGTCGATCCGAAGTTGTCCGCCTCATTCCTGGAGTTGGCCAGGAAGGGGGGCGTGCCGGCCCAGGAGGTACTGGTGAGCGACGCCAGTCGTCGAACGACCGCCGTCAACGCCTACTTCACGGGCATCGGCCCGACGCGACGGATCGTCGTGTTCGACACGATGATCGAGAAACTGACTCCGAAGGAGTCGGAACTGGTCCTGGCCCACGAGGTCGGCCACTGGGCCCGGAATCACATCGTCCTGGGCCTCGTCCTGGGAACACTTGGACTCGGCGTCGGCCTTCTGCTCTTCCAGGCGCTGACGGGGCACTTTGTCCGCCATCGCTGGTTCGGAATCAACGGACCGCTCGACCCCGCGGCGGCACCCGTCTATGTACTGCTGTACTGGCTCGGCCTCTTTCTGGCGATGCCCCTGGAAAATGGCATCAGTCGGAAATTCGAGAGAGAGGCGGATCAGTTTGCGCTCGATCTGACCCGGGATCCGGTCACCCAGTTGAAGGTTGAGGTGAGCCTGGCCCGCACCAACCTGTCGGACGTCGTACCGCCGCCCTTCATCGAGGCCCTTCTGTATACTCATCCCAAGACCCTCGACCGGATGACACATGCGCAGGAGTGGGCGGCGGCTCATGGAGTTCCCCTCGAACCCGCCGATCCGATCACCAATCCCTGACGGAGAGACAATTCATGATCCCGGACGCACGGCGGGGGGGGCGCTTTGTGAAGGCGCGCGGTTCCATCAAGGCGGCCCGGTTCACCGAGTCGGTCATCCGTGAGATGACCCGGCTGGCCAGCCAGCACGGCGCGATCAATCTGGCCCAGGGTTTTCCGGACTTTCCGGCGCCGGCCGCGCTCAAGGAAGCGGCGGTGCAAGCCATCCGCGATGACATGAACCAGTACGCCATCACGTGGGGTGCCCGGGAGTGTCGGCAGGCCATCGCCCGAAAATTTGCCCGGTTCGGTGGCTTTATAGTCGACCCCGAACGGGAAATCACCGTTACCTGTGGTGCCACGGAAGCGATGATCGCAACCCTGCTGGCCGTCGTCGATCCGGGCGACGAAGTGATCATTTTCGAGCCGTTCTACGAGAATTACGGCCCCGACTCCATCCTTTCGGGCGCGGTGCCCCGTTTCGTTTCGCTCCGGGCCCCGGACTGGAGCTTTGATCCCGATGACCTGGCCCGGGCGTTCAACGCGCGCACACGAGCCATCATCATCAACACGCCGAACAATCCGACGGGCAAGGTTTTCAGCCGCGCGGAACTGGACATCATCGCCGGCCTGTGCCGTGAGCACGACGTTCTGGCGATCACCGACGAAATTTACGAACACATCCTGTACGACGAGGCGGAACACGTCGTGCTGGCCACACTTCCCGGCATGCGGGAGTTGACCATCACGATCAACGCGCTCTCCAAAACCTACAGTGTGACCGGCTGGCGCGTCGGCTATATCATCGCGCCGGCTGATCTGACCGCGTCGATTCGGAAAACGCACGATTTTCTGACCGTCGGCGCGCCGGCCCCGCTCCAGGCGGCGGCGGCCACGGCCCTCGACTTTCCCGATTCCTACTACGAGGATCTTCGCCGCGGTTACGTCGAACGTCGCGACATCCTGCACAACGGGCTGCTGGCCGCCGGGCTCAAGGCCAACCGGCCGCAGGGGGCCTACTACATCATGGCCGATTTTTCCGATCTCGACTTCCGGGGAGACGACACCGCCTTCGCCCACCATCTCATCACGGAAGTTGGCGTGGCGCCGGTGCCGGGATCCTCCTTCTTCAACAATCCAGTCGACGGCGCCACCATCATTCGCTTCTGTTTCCCCAAGCAGCACGCCACCCTGATCGAGGCCGGCCAGCGCCTGGTGCGCGGATACCGGTGACTCCTCACCGATGATACGCGTCGAGTCGCTCAGCAAATCCTACGGCCCCAATCGCGCCATCGACCGCCTCACGTTTTCAGTGGCCCGAGGCGAGGTCCTCGGCTTCCTCGGGCCGAACGGGGCCGGCAAAACAACCACCATGCGCATCCTGACCGGCTTCATGCCGCCGGGTGAGGGAACGGTGCTGATCGATGGGCTCGACGCCGGGAGGGAATCGCTGGCCATCCGGCGGCGAATCGGCTATCTGCCGGAGAGCGTTCCGATTTATCGCGAGTCGAGCGTGACCGATTACCTGGGACTCGTGGCGGATGTGAAAGGGGTGCCCCGGCGCGGCCGACAGGACGCCATGTCACGGGTGTTGGAGCAATGTGGTCTGACCGGCGTCCGGCAACGCATCGTGGGGCGACTCTCCCGCGGCTACCGGCAGCGCGTCGGCCTGGCCCAGGCGTTGATCAACGATCCGCCGGTGCTGATCCTCGACGAACCGACCGTCGGACTCGATCCGGCGCAGGTGGTGGAGGTGCGCGATCTGATCCGAGGCCTGGCCGGATCGCGCACGATCATCCTGTCGACCCACATCCTGCCGGAGGTCAGCCAGATCGCCAGTCGCATCCTGATCATCGACAAGGGGCGAATCGTGGCCGAGGGGACTCCGGCTGAACTGATGCGCCGCCTCCAGCAACGGCCGGTCTGGAGAATCCGGGTGGGCGGCCCGGCCGATGCCGCTCTGCGGCTCCTCTCGGCTGTCCCCGGCGTTCTTTCGGTGCGGATTGAATCGCAGCAGAACGGCGAAGGAGTCCTCCTGGCGGAAACCGATGATGCGGGTGATTGTCGCGCGGCCATGTCGCGGGCGCTCATCGACGGCGGCGCCGCGCTTCTCGAGTTGAGCTCAGCCGACATCTCGCTGGAGGAAATATTTCTCCAGCTCGTGCCGCGGGGCGCCTGATGCGCGGATTTGCGGCCCTCCTGAAACGGGAACTGTCTCTCTACTTCATTCCACCGGTCGGCTACGTCGTGCTCTCGCTGTTTCTGTTCAGCGTGGGTCTTACCTGGTACGGGGCTCTGACCCGCTTCGTTGAGTACGCGCGGGCTGCCGGGGCCGGACTCGGTTCCGAGACGCCGATCGATCTGCATGTCCAGTTGATGACGCCATGGTTTTTCAACCTCGCCATCATTGCCGTTTTCCTGTTGCCTCTCCTGACCATGCGACTCATGGCCGAGGAGCGGCGGCAGGGGACCATTGAACTTCTACTCACCTGGCCGCTTACCGATTTCCAGGTGGTGATGGCCAAGTACCTGGCGGCGCTCTCCTTCTGGGGGCTCATGCTCCTTGGCACCACCTGGACCACGCTGGTCCTCTTTCGGCTGGGCAATCCCGATCCGGGGCCGATGCTCGCCGGCTATCTCGGCGTTTTCCTGTACGGCGGTGCCCTGATTGCTCTCGGCCTCATGATTTCCACGCTCACGGAAAATCAGATCGTGGCGGCCATGATCTCGTTTGTCCTCTTCATACTTCTCTGGAGCCTCGAGCCATTGTCACTGGCCACGGAGGGGTGGCTTTCGACGATCCTGGCCTCCGCCGCCGTTCTCCTGCATCTGAAGCCGATGACGCAGGGGGTCGTCGATCTCAAGGATGTGCTCTTCTTCGTCACCATTGCTTGCTTCGGAATCGGGGTGGCCCACCAGTCGCTGGCCGCCCGCCGCTGGTCGGGGAATTGATCGTGTCGGGAATCAGATTTTTCCGTGGAGCGAAGAAAGGGGGGAGTCTCCTGGTCACCGGGGCACTCTTTCTCGGCATCCTCGTCATGATCAACATGGCGGCCGGTCGAATCAACTGGCGCGCCGACTGGACCGCGGAAAACCGGTACAGCCTCTCAAGGCAATCACGCCAGATTCTCGACTCGCTCGATCGGGATGTTCAACTGCTCGCGTTTCTGCCCACCGCCGATCCTACCCAGGACGAACTGCGCCGGTTGCTGGACGAATATGCCGCCGGCAGCCGACGATTCTCGTTCGAGTTCATCGATCCCGATCGGCGTCCCGGCGAGGCTCTCCGCCGGGGGGTGCAGGAATACGGACTCCTGTTCGTCGGCGGGGAGAAGAAGGAACGGGTACGCGCCTACACCGAGGAGGGGCTCACCAGCGCCCTGATACGATTCCTGCGGCCGCGTCCGGCCCGGGTGGCGTTCCTCTCGGGGAACGGTGAAGCCTCGCCGTTCGATGAGGAGCCGGGTGGCATGCGCGCCGCCGGCGACGCGCTCGGTGCGAACGGCTACCGGCTGCGACGCCTGTCACTGTTCACCGCCGACACCCTCGACAGCCTCGATCTGCTGGTGATTGCCGGTCCACGCTCGGAGTATCGAGCGGAGGAGACCGCCGTGCTGGACGCCTACCTGCGAGGCGGCGGGCGAATCCTGGCGCTGATCGATCCGGCTCCGGCCGCCGGCCTCGCTCCCTGGCTCACCTCGTGGGGCGCCCTGGTGGGGGAGGATCGAATCGTGGATGGCAGTGGCCGCAGCCGCCTGATCGGCCTCGATCCCGAGACCCCCGTGGTCACGCAGTACGAGGCAACCCCGATCACCGGGGGGTTCAATCTGAATACCTACTTCCGCCTGGCCCGGAGCGTCCGATTGCCGTCGACACTTCCAAAACCATCGCGCGGTTGGATGCTCTTCCGTTCCGGTATCGGTTCGTGGGCGGAGACCGATCCCCCGGGCTCGCCTCCGCGGCTCGATCCCGGCCGCGACCGCCTTGGCCCGGTGCCGATGGCCGTTGCGCTCGATCATCCGGGACAGAACGGCGCGCGCCTGGTCGTCTTTGGCGATTCCGATTTTGCCTCCAATCGTGACTGGCGCGTCCCGGGTGGCGGTGATCTCCTCATGAACGCGGTTGCCTGGCTGACCGAGCGCCCCGAGGAAATCGCCATTCGCGCCCCGGTCGTGCGCGAGCGACGGGTCGAACTGAACAACGAGCAGGCACGGACGGTTTTCCTGCTGGGTGTTCTGGGGCTGCCGCTGGCCATCATGGTCCTCGGCATCACGGCAGCCTGGCGCCGCCGCGCGCTGTGAGATGACCCGCCGTCCGGGCTTCTGGATTCTCATCCTCCTCTTCGTCGGGTTGGCCGGGTGGTTGCGCTACGGCCCGCGCGCCGGCACAGCCGATCGTCCCGGAGACCCGTCCGTCCCGATGGCCCAGCGCCCCTTCGTGTCGATCGAGCCGACCCGGGTGGCTCGAATCCTGGTGGCCTTCAGCATCGATTCCACGCGCATGGAACGGATCGATCAGCGCTGGTGGATCGTCTCGCCGGTCCGCTTTCCGGCCGACCCCGTCGCCGTGGAGGCGTTGCTCAATCGCTGCCGATCCCTGGTGCCGCGTGGCGTCGTGCCGATCGAGCCCGGTCCGGGCGATCCATACGGGGTCAGGGACCCGTTGGTGGTTGTCGAGTTCGGACTCAGCGACGGATCCAGCACGAAACTCGAGTTCGGTAACCTGGCGCCGGCGGCGGGAGCCTTCTACATGCGGGCCACCGGCCGCGATTCGCTGGCGCTGATTGCCGAATCCGAAGCCGATACCTATTTCCGGCGCCCGCTCGACAGCTGGCGAGATCCGACACTCTTCGAATTCGACCCGGCGACCGTGACGAACGTCCGGTTGTTGCGACCCAATGGCAACCTCTCGATGGAACGGGAGGCGGGCGGGGCGTCCTGGCGCCTGATTGAGCCCTTTCCGGGTCGGGCGAATTCGGGCGCCGTCATGGAATTCGTCAAGAGCCTCCGAGCCATGAAGGCCCGCAGTTTTCCGGCCCCCCTTCCGGGTAACACCGTCCTTCCGGCGGGTCGCCGCCTGATCGTGTCCGCGGCCGGGAGGCGTGACACCTTAGTCCTGGAAGACGCGTTGCTCCCGACGTCGCGACCCGAGGTGGGGGTCCGACTCACCGGACGACCCTGGCGGTACGGTGTGCCATTGGCCTATCGCGAGGTCGCTGATCGGAGCGATCTCACGCTGCGGGATCGCCGGCTGCTGTTCGGACCGCTCCGGGATTGGCGACGATTCCGGGTGGTGGCCGGATCTGATTCGATTGAATTCGCCCCGGATTCGATCGGGGTCTGGCGGTTGACCGGCGAGTCCGGGACGCCCGGGGCGCCCCCGCCGGATCGAACGTCCCTGGTTGAGGCCTGGATACAGACGCCGGCTGACAGCCTGGTTGCCGCGGGTGATCGGCTCGATCCATTTCGGCCGGGGGGAGGCACCCCGAATCGCGTTCGCCGCGTGGCTGTAACTGACGCGCGGGGGCGGGTCATGGAACTCCGTCTCGCCCCGGTGGCCAATTATCCGGGGGTCTGGGCCGCACAGGCCATTCGGATGGACCCCCCGCGCCCCGGGGAGGTATTCCTTCTTCCGGCTGACCTGGTCCTGCCACTCGAGACCATCCTCGCCGGGCGATGAATCGCCTGCTAAACTCTGGCGCACTCTGTCGGGCCGACCGTCCGATCGACCGATTTACACCGAGGCCACATACATGAAACTTTCGTACAAAGCGTTGCCGCCCTGGCCCTTCATCCTGGTTCTTTTCGCCCTCGCACTGGGCGCCGTGAATGCCGACGCTGAAACCCGCATCGGCGGTGAGATCAAGGGGCATGTCCAGTGGACCAAGGCCGCGGGTCCCTATGTCGTCACCGAGGACATCACGATTCCGGTCGGATCGACGCTTTCGATCGGTCCCGGCGTGCTGGTCAAGTTCAAACCGAATCTGGCCGACCAGAAGGGACTCCGCCCTTTCGATCTCGAAATAGCGGTCTACGGAACCCTGGAGTGCGCCGGCGCCGACGGCGACAGCATCTACATGACATCGGACAGCCTTGACCCGTCGACCCAGGACTGGGCCGGCATCCTGGTGGCCAGCCCCGGAGCCATCGCCCGGATCGATCGGATCGTCCTCGATTCGGCCACGACCGGCATTTCGGTCACCGACGGCAGACTCGACCTGACGCGGTCCACGATCCGCGGCTGCAGCGAACGTGGCATTCATTTTCAGCGCGGCCGCGGCCGTGTTTATCGCAGCACCGTCACGATGATCGGCAACTACGCCGGGACGGCCAAAGGAATCCAGTTGGTTCAGTCCCCGGACGTGCTCATCGATGAAACACTTGTCATCGGAGCCCAGATCGGTATTAACCTGGAGAAGGGATCGAACGCCACCATCCGAAACAGCCTCATCTCACTCTGCCGGTCCTACGGCATCACCATCACTTCATCCTCGCCCGAGCTGACACGGAACAACATTGCTCAGAACGAATACGGCGTGCTGCTCCGGGGGCGTTCCAACCCGAAGATGCGGGACAACAACATTTTTGACAATGCGGCCTGGGAGCTTCAGCTTCGCGATTTTCGCGGCGAGACGCCGGGCGTAATGCCGACACTCGATCTGTCGGGCAACTGGTGGGGAAAGATCACCGCCGATGTGGCTTACGACCGGATCGATGACGGGAACGACAACCCGAGCGCCGGCGGCATGGTTCGAATTGAACCGGTTCGGGCGGAGGCCTGGCAGGCCGACTAGGCCGCCGCGCCACCCGGGAGATGGCTGCCCACGCACCGAGTGAGGCGCTCCTCGTACTGGTCAGCCTGCCGGCCGATGGCAGCGCGGACTCCCTTGGGCGGCGCCTGGTCGAGGCAGGGCTGGCCGCCTGCATTCATCAGCTTCCGGCCGGCCGTTCCACGTATCGCTGGCAGGGAGCCATCGAGGGGGCCGGGGAGTCCCTCCTGGTTATCAAGACTACCCGAGCCGCCTACGCCGGGCTCGAGGCGGCCATCAGCGAGTGGCATCCCCATGAGGTACCGGAGATCCTGGCTCTACCCGTTTCCCACGGGCTGGGGGCTTATCTCCGGTGGCTCGCCGAATCTGTCAGTCCGCCCGTGGAAGAACCGAACTCCGCGTGCGGCCTCGTGACGCTCACCACCGACTTCGGCACCCGCTCCGGGTACATCGGCAGCCTGCGCGGCGTCATCCTCTCCCACGACCGAAACCTCGTGCTAATCGATATCACCCACGAGATTGCGCCGTTCGACGTCATGGACGGGGCGATTGCCCTCTGGGCCGCGGCGCCACATTTCCCGCCGGGTACCGTGCATCTGGCCGTGGTCGATCCCGGCGTCGGGGGCACGAGGCGGCCGATCATCGTCTGCGCGGGACGTCACCTCATTGTCGGGCCGGACAACGGCCTGTTCACGCCGTTTCTGGACGGTGCCCGCGTGATCGCCATCGAGCCAAATCACCTGACTCATACCGAGGTTTCGCCCACATTTCATGGCCGGGACCTTTTCGCACCGGTGGCGGCGCGCCTGGCGGCCGGGGAGATGCCCGACACGTTCGGGAAGCCAATCGAGGATCCGGTGCGGCTTGACTGGCCCGCCCCGGGAGCCAGTGCGGAAGGCTGGAGCGGTGTCATCCTGCACGTGGATCGCTTCGGGAACGCGATATCGAACCTGCCCGATTCCTTGCTGGATGGCCGACCACACCGGGTCAGTGTCCCTGGACGGTCGGACATCCCCCTGGTTCGAACCTACTCGGAGGCGTCCCGTGGTGACGTGGTGGCGCTGTCCGGCTCGAGCGGCCTGCTCGAGGTGGCGATTGTGGAGGGAAGTGCCGCCGAACTCCTTGGGCTGATTCCCGGAAGGCCGATCACGCTTCACCTCGCCGGCTGACCGGGCGGAGGGCGCTCAAGACGACGGAATGCAGGCGTTCCGGAGGCGTCGCGCGATGTAGCGGCGAAAGAAAACCCTCAGAAAGAGCGTGAAGGGAATCGCCAGCAACGCCCCGGCAAAACCAGCCAGCGCACCAAAGACCAGAAGCGAGAGGAGGATGGCCACCGGGTGCAGGCCGGTTTCGCGGCCGACAATGCGCGGCGAGATGAAGTTCTGCTCAAGGAGCTGGATCGCGAAGAAGATGATTACGGTCCAGAGCGCGTCCTGTGTCGGGTTGTTTCCGGTCAGCGCGATGATCGTGGCCAGAATCAGGCTGAACCAGTAGCCGACAATCGGAATCATGTTGAAAAGTCCGGCCAGGAACCCGAGCGCGATCGAGTAGCGCAGCCCGATGACCGTCAGCCCGATGGCCGTCATGACGCCGACGATCATGGCCACCGTGAATTGCCCCCGGAGCCACCGGCCGATCAGGACATCCATCTCGGCGAACAGGTCACGCAACTCCCGTTCCATGTTCCTGGGAATCAGGCTCATTGCACTCGTCTTCAACTGCGGCATGTCCTTGAGCAGGTGATACCCGACAATCGGCGTCAGGATGGCGATCGCGAGGGCGGCGCCCAGGTTCTGGAGAATCACCGCCAGGCCCTTGTCGGCCCCGGTCAGCATGACGGCGGCCTTGGCGGATGCGGCGGCCGCCAGGTCGGCCAGGTTGACCGGAAAGTTGGCGAAGCGGGGATCGTTCAGTGATCCCTGGTAACGACGCTGGATTTCCTGCAGATAGCGGGGGAGGTTGGTCACGAGATCGCCGACCTGGCTGTAGAGATCGGGCAGGATGATGACGCCGAGCGTGACGAACACCAGCGCCCCGATCAGGATCAGGTAGAGCGCCCCGCGGCTTCGCTTGATGCCGATGGATTCGAGCCGCACCACGACCGGGTTCAAGACATAGGCCGTGAACAGACCAAACGTCGCGATCCAGACGATCGTCTGGACCTTGGCCATGATCCACAGGGTGGCCAGCAAACCCGCCGCGATCATGGTGCGCGAGGCCCAGGCAAACTGTCGGTGCGGGAAAAGGACAAAGACCAGCGCCATCGCCGCCAGCGGTGGAATCAGAAGCGTATGGACGCCGCGAATCAGGAAAACAAGCCAGACCGCTGCCAGGAGGACGGCGGGTAAGGAACGTCCGATTGTCGATGTGGGAGGAGGAACATTCACGCCGCGCAGTTTAGCAGGCCCGTGGGGGTAGGATAAGTGCCGGTGTTTCCCCACCTGATAGCCTGTTCCACCACCTGATAGCCGGTGTCCTGCTAGCATTCCATGCAATGACTCGCACCTATGCCGCCACCGTGGAGTGGATACTCTCCTTCGTGAACTGGGAGGCGGTGCGCTCCCGACGAACGATGACGGTAAGCGTGGCAGACCGGCGAAGCTTTTCCCGCGCGCTCGGCCGTCTCGACCATCCCGAGCGCGCCACCCCGGCGATCCATGTGGGCGGGACCAATGGAAAAGGCTCGACCGCCGCGATTGCCCGGGCCCTCTTGAGCGCTCACGGTATTTCAACCGGCCTCTACACGTCGCCGCACCTGGTCGACATGCGGGAGAGGGTGTCCATCGACGGGCGTCCGATCGGGCGGGCGGCCTTCGTCCGCGCGGCCCGGGAGGCAGGCCGCATCATAGAGGCCGCTCCAGGCACAGGCTTTCGAACGACCTTCGAGATCCTGACGGCCCTCGCCTTTGTTGCTTTCCGGGAGGCCGGTGTCGGCGCCATGGTGATCGAGGTCGGACTCGGGGGACGGCTCGATTCGACCAACGTCATCCAGCCGCGGGCCATCGCCATGTCGTCCATCTCGCTCGATCACACCGAGGTCCTGGGGTCAACGCTGGGCGTGATCGCCACCGACAAGGCCGGCATCTTTCGGCGTGGCGTGCCGGTGGTCAGTGCGCCGCAACCCCGTCCCGCGGCCGAGGCGCTGGTGCGACGGGCCCGGCGTCTCGGCGCCCCGATCGAGTTCATCGGCCGGGAGGTGGAGGTCCAGACGGCGCCGCCGACATTGGTTGGCGAACGGCTCACCATTGTCACGCCGCTGGCCGTTTATCCGAACCTCGACCTGGCCCTGCGCGGGCTTCACCAGGGGGAGAACGCCGCGCTCGCCATCCGGGCCGTCGAACAGTTCCGCGGTGGTGTTCTCGATCTCACGGCGGTCCGTGAAGCCTTTCGCCGTGTCCGTTGGCCAGGTCGATTCGAGCTGCTTTGCCGGTCGCCCTGGCTGGTCGTGGATGGGGCACACAACCCCGACGGCGCCGCCCGATTGGTCGAGAACCTCGACCGATACGCCCCGGGCCGTCCGGTGGTGGGGGTTGTCGGCGCCTCGCTCGGCAAGGATGTCGACGGGATATTGAGGGCTATGGCGCCCCGCCTCGCCGGCCTCGTGGCGGTGGCCGCCCGCCACCCGCGCGCTGTCCCGGCCGGGCGATTGGCGGCCATGGCCCGACTTATCGGAATCCGGCCGATCGAAACCGCGTCGTCGCTGGAAGGTGCGTTGACGGCCGCCCGTCGCATTGCGGGCCCGACCGGTGGTGTTTGCGTTGCCGGGTCGCTTTACCTGGTCGGGGATCTCCTGGAAGGATGGCCGCGGTGGAAGAAGAGCTTTCGACTGCCGGCGGTGGCGAAACGGCGGAAGGCCAAATGAGAAGGCGGGGTCTTTTTAAAGACCCCGCCCACGTTGTTCGTTTCGGAATCGACGCGCCGGATCAGCGCTGCTCGACAGCCGCCCCTTCCATGTTCCTGGCCATCAGCGCCGCCTGATCAAAGTGACGCATCGCCTCGGCGATCATCTCGTCATCGGAGATGGCCACCTGGTAGCGGCTCATGTCGCCCCAGACGGTCCGGGCCACTTCGCGCTTGAGAGCCTGGCGTGCATAGATGAGATCCGTTTTCCACTCGTCGACGGTGTAGGTGATCTTCCGATCCTCAGGGAACGATTTGCTCTTCTCGTCGACGAAGCCCTTGAACTGCCCCAGCGTGGCCTCATCGATCTGCCAGGTCTTGATGAATTGCTCGAAATCATCGTTCTTGGTCATGCCGCGCGAGTTGGCCAGCCTGGGCGCAAACTCGGAAAAGAGTTGCTCACGCTCGAGGCGGGTCTGCAATTCGGTCAACTTGCGCGTGTATTCCGTCCGCACATCCGGGGTGACACCACCACCGCCGAAAACGGTGCGACCGGAATCGGTCTTGAACTGCGGGAGCCCCTCGGTGCCGCCGGCCGCCTTCTCGGTTTCCGCTTCCGCCTCTTCGATGGCTTCCTCCGACACGTAGTTCTCGCGGTCGGAGTAGTCCCGCTGAATGAGCCGGCCGCTGGGCGTGTAGTAGCGGGCCACCGTCAGGAGCAAAGCCGAGCCGTCCTTCAGTGTGTACTGCCGCTGGACAAGGCCCTTGCCGAAAGTGGTCACGCCGAGGATCAGCCCGCGATCGTGATCCTGGATCGCGCCGGCGACGATTTCCGAGGCAGAGGCCGAGCCATGATCAACCAGCACGATCACGGGGAAGTTCGGCATCTTGTCATTGTCGGTGGAATAGTAGTACTGGCTCGAATCCGGAATGCGCCCCTTGGTGTAAACGACCGTCTTGCCCCCCGGCAGAAACATGTCACTGACCTCGATGGCCTGATTCAGGTAGCCGCCGGCATTGCCGCGCAGGTCGAAGACGAGTCGCTGCATTCCCTTGCCGAGCAGGTCCTGAATGGCCTCGCCCAGCTCCTGTGCCGTGGTGGCGGAGAAGCGGATGGCGCGCACATATCCGGTCGTTTCGTCGAGCATGAAGTGGTAGGGGACCGAGTAGATCGGAATCTTGTCCCGGATGATGTCGTACTCGAACAGGTCGTCGATTCCGGGGCGCTGGATCGTCACGTGGACCTTGGAGCCCTTGGGGCCGCGCAGCTTGTCGAAGACCTCCTCGGAGGAGATCCCCTTGGCGCTCACGTCGTCGATTTTGACGATCCGATCGCCGCCACGGATGCCAAGGGCGTCCGAGGGGCTCCCCTCGATTGGGGAAATGACCGTGATATAGCCGTCCCGAATCTCAAAGCTGACACCAATTCCGTGGTACTCCCCCTGATTACGCTCGTTCATCTTGGCAAAGCGTTCGGAATCGACATAGGTGGAGTGGGGGTCGAGCTTCGCCAGCATTCCGGTAATGGCGCCCTCGATCAGCGGCTCCGGGTCGATTTCCTCGACATAGTTTTTCTCGATCAGGTCGAGGACCCGGCTGAACAGGTTCAGCTGGGAATAGAGGCCCTTTTCGGTCTGAGCCGGTACCCGGTCGCCGGTGAGAAGGACGCCGATCAGCGTCCCGGCCCCGATTGCCAGTGCCAGGGTCGCGACGGTCGTCTTCTTGACGCGTATCAAATGAACCTCCGTGAGGATGCGAACTGGATGGCCGGCCCGTTGCGAGCCGCTGGGTAGAAGGTGGACTACGGACGAGCGGTTATTGGATGGCCGGACGAAGGCTCTGGTTCCACATCATTTCTAGCCAATCGCCTGTTTCTTGCCATCGAGTATATCACGGCCCCCGTTCATCGAAGAGCGCTGCCCGGACTCGTTTCCTGGGCCGAAACCTGGCTGAACAGCGCTACTGGTACACCCAGTAGTGAAAGCTGGACCATGGAACCGAGTGCTCCTCGGCCAGCCGTATATCCAGTCGGACATTTGGTTTACGAATCAGCTCTCCAGGAATCGTGAGGGCCGATTCGACCCAGTTCGGTCCGCCACGCCCAGGTTCGAGCCACTCGACCGGATCGCTGCCGTCGACACGAATCAGCAGTCGGAAGCCATTGCGGCTCCGGGCCACCAGCAGGGCGTCCTGCCCCGGTGACAGGCCGGACAGGTTGAACGACTCGCCGCCTGAGATCAGTCGCCCTCCATCCATGATCGATCGGCCGTCCGGACCTCCGGGTTGGAGTTCCAGGATCCCCTGGTAGCTCCCTTCCACCGCGCGATAGACGTAGTGGTGCTGTCGTTCGTTGGCCAGGTCCGCCACATCGAGCCGATCCACGAGGTGGAGCGTCGAAACCAGGCCCACCACCTCGGATTCGGCGACCTGATCGCCGGAGTTCAGCAGTGACCAGTCGGCCTCGTAGACGTTCATCGGGTTACCTCCCGCGATCGTCTGGCGAAGGATACGGTGCTGGCGTATCAGCCGATGGGGGCGGAGCATGGCGCCGTCGTACCAGTTGGGATACAACACCAGATGGGTCGGTAACTGATCCCTTGGAAATCGTTCCAGGGCTTCCCAGAGCGAACCGCCCCCCTCCCGGCGGTCGTCGGTCAGAGACGGCGTGACCAGACCCTCGAAGTCCACGATCGGGTGGATGCCATCGTATCGAAGCGCACCGGCGTCATTGACACCGAGTCGAGCCTCGGCCGGCAGGTTGACCCGGCACCACCGGGCCAGCGCCCGCTGCTGAAAGGCGATGTCGGCGCTGTTCTGAGCGAAGGCCAGCAGGAAGTAAAGCGTTCCGGGGAGCGTCAGGATAAGCCAGGTGAAGCCGACGACGCGAAACATGGTTTCGGGCCTGGCTTCCGGTGCCAGGCGGGCCAGCCCACGACACACCCGCTCCAGGCCAAGTGCCGCGAATGGCAGGATCATGGCAAAAGTCGGGATGAGATACCGATGCCAGTGATAGGCCCGGGGCACCACCAGTGAGGCCACGGTGATCGCTGACAGGAAAGCCAGTCCGCCCAGGAGGAATGGTCCGGGCCGTCGTCGTGAGAGTTCGGAGGCCACGCCGGGTAGGAGGCCGATAAACCAGAGGATCAGCGTCAGCGGTGCCAGGTACAGGATGACGCCGGAGGCGTTGTTCGCCTGCAATCGAACCGGGTCGGCTCCCTCGAAACCAAGATAGATGTCGCGGAGGATCGAAGCAAAGTACTCAAGGGCTCCGCCGATCCAGGTGCCGGCATCCATTCCCGGTGCGCTGAGAACTCCTTTTACGGCCAGCGAGGTCGGCGTGGCCCGCCCCGTGAACAGATAAAGGAGAATCATCGGCAGGAGGCCGATGGCAATGGGGGTAAGCATCAGCACCGGCGGGGTCCGTCCCGTCTCGTCCTCGTGTGTCGAGCGACCCCGGTGCTCCAGGAGGAGGAGAACCGCCACGAGGATGCCGAAGGACAATCCTTCCGGGCGGCTGGCGGCAGCGATCCCGGCCCAGACCAGCGTCCGTCGGCGGCCCGGACCCCGATGCGCCTCTTCCATCCAGGATGTCATGGTCCAGAGGAGGCCGGCCAGGTACAGCGGCAAATCCATTCCGGCGAACAGGCCCCAGAGCACCGGACCGTTCAAGCCAACGAGGGCGGCAGCCCAGACCGGCCGCTCCATCCCCATTGCGATTCCGAGCCGCCAGGCCGCCACGAGACAGAGCGAGAGGCCAATGGCGCCACAGAGGAGGGCGAAAACCACCATGCCGTCTCCGCGGAAGCCGAGCAGCCACCCGAGGGCATCGATCAACAGGGTAGCCACGCTGGTGGCACCGCCGGAGGGGGGATCGCCGCCGTTGTACTGAAAGAAATGGCCGGAGGCAAACTGGCGGGCGTACTGGAAAAAGATGAAGGAGTCGTCCAGCGGCAGCGACCACTGGCCGTCCGTTCCGAGCATCATGCTCACCGTCACGACGATGGCAACCAGAAGCGAAACGGCGGCGGCGACGATCCATGATCGGCGGCGGGAAAACATGGAGGCCATCATAATGTATCTCGGATGCAAGGGGGGGCCGGGATGAATTGGTGGTGCTTGAATTGTGGGGTTGGGGTTGACTGGGGTTATTTTGGGGTTCCATACTGGTTGCACACGTCGCCCGAGTGGTGAGCACCTGCTTTGGCGGCACTACCGTCCCACCAGCCAGCTGCCGGCCCCGGGGGATCCGAGGTTGACCATGCGGCATCATGTGACGGCTGCGGGGCTGGCATGCCGGACCACGCTCGCCATCCTTGCCGGGCTGCTGGCAGTTCCGACCGGCGTCCAGGCCCAGTATTTCGGCAAGAACAAGGTTCACTACGACGACTTCGACTGGAAGATCCTCAAGACCGAACACTTCGAGGTCTATTACTACGAGGAAGAGGCGGAGACGGCCAAGGACGCCGCCCGGATGGCCGAACGCTCGTACGTCCGACTGGCCCATGTCCTCCGGCACCAGTTTCGGAAGCCGATCCCCCTGGTGCTGTACGCCACGCACGGACAGTTCCAGCAGACCAACATCCTTCAGGATTTGATCGACGAAGGGACCGGCGGCGTCACCGAATTCGCCAAGCAGCGGGTCTTCCTGCCGTTCACCGGTTCCTACAGCGAGCTCGAGCATGTCCTGTCCCATGAACTCGTGCACGCCTTCCAGATCGACATTCTGTACGGAAAATCCCAGAGCTTCCTTTCCAATCCATTTACCTTTCAGCCTCCCGGCTGGTTCATGGAAGGGATGGCCGAATACCTCTCGCTCGGCGGCGTCGACCCGAACACCGAGATGTGGCTGAAGGACGGCGCCCTGCAGGGGTACCTCATCCCGATCGAAACGCTCGATTACGCCTACGACATCCGGGTCTATCGCTTCGGCCAGTCGATCTGGGAATTCATCGCGCGGCAGTACGGCGAAGAGAGGGTCGGCGATCTGCTGCGGCGGACCGGCGCCACCCGAAATGTCGGCCGGTCGATCGAGTTCGTGCTTGGTGTCACGGTGGAAAAACTTTCGGACGATTGGCTGGAGAGCGTTCGCCTCAACTACCTGCCGCAGGTAGCCCGGTACCAGCGAGCCTCGGACTTTGGCCGCCGCCTGACCCGCCATGAGAAAAATCAGACCAACTACAACGTGGTCCCCGCGGTCTCACCGACCGGGGACAAGATGACCTACATTTCGGACCGGGGGCTGTCCACCGGCCTCTACCTGGCCTCGGCCATCGATGGCAAGGAACTGGGCCAGCTGGCGGAAGGGGAGCGTCGCGCCGACTTCGAGAGCTTTCGCTTCTTTACCAGCTCCGCCGACTGGCACCCGGACGGGCGCCGGGTCATTCTGCCGGCCAAGTCCGGTCCGCGCGATGTCCTCTACCTGTTCGACACGGTGGAGAAAAAGGACGTCGGCAAGCTGGAATTCGAGGATATCGATGCGATCACCTCGCCCTGCTGGTCACCCGACGGCAGTCGGCTGGTCTTTTCCGGCGAACGGGGTGGAACTTCGGATCTGTACCTTTGCGACGCGAACGGGTCAAACCTGATTCGCCTGACCGAGGACAAGTACGCCGATCGTCAGCCCCGCTGGTCGCCGGACGGAACCCGGATCGTCTTCGTGACCGACCGGGGGCCCGGCACCGACTTCGACCGGCTCGTCTTCGATCGCTACCGACTGGCGATGTTGACTCTCGAGACGACCGCGATCGACACGCTTCCCGCGATGGCCGGAAAGAACATCACGCCGTACTGGTCAGCCGATGGCAAGGAGGTGCTCTTCGTCTCGGACCGGACGGGCATCAACAATCTGTTTGTCCTGAATCTGGAGAACGGAATCGTGCGACAGATTTCCGACCTCCTGACCGGTGTGTCGGGCATTACCGAGGGTTCCCCGCCGCTGGGCGTTTCGCGCGACGGCCGCCGGGCCGTATTTTCATCCTTCGAAAAGGCCGGCTGGGACCTGTTTGCCGTCAAGGATCCGTTCCTCCTTCCGGCAATCGTGGCTCCCGAGCCAGGCCTGCCGATTGCCGATGGCGCGACGGCGACGGGGCTGGCCATGAAGAGTGGCCCGCCAGTTCCGGGACAGTCCGGCGGCCTCGGGCGAGTCGCCATGAGCCTTCCACCGGTCAATCCGGCCCCTCCGGATTCCGGCTCCGATCCTAAAACTCCCCCTGTCGACTGGCGTGCGCTGCCGACCGGGCCGGACGGACACGGCTCACCCATGGACCCCGGGATCGCCGCGGCACGGCCGGACAGCGCCATGTCACCCGAAGTGCTCGACTCGCTTCGCGTGGCGATGAACGCGCTCCCGGATCCGCTCACTTTCCAGCGACGGGGATACCGGGCCCAGTTCAGCACCGATTACGCCTCCACCCAGGCGGCGTTCGGCACCAGCAACGGCCTGGCCGGCCTCGTATCACTGTCGTTCAGCGACATGCTGGGGAACCGAAACATCCTGGTGGCCGCGGGAATCTACGGATCCCTGCTCGAAAGCGATCTGCTGGTCCAGTACATCGATCAGTCGGACCGCAACAACTATGGCGGCGCCCTCTTTCAGTTTCGGAATGACTACTTCCTGGTGTCACGACCGTTCGAAGACGAATACGAAACCGTCATCAACCGCGGCGGCGAGTTCTTCGTCAGCCGCCCGTTCGACAAGTTTCACCGAATGGAGCTGGGCGTCGCGGCGGTGTCGGTGAAGGCCAGGCGGATCGTGACCAACTTCGAGGACGAGACCGTCATCAGCGAGCGCCCGACCTACTTTTATGCGGAGCCAAGACTGGCCTGGGTTCGCGATACCGCCATCTACGGATCGGTCGGGCCCATCGGCGGTGCCCGTAGTCGGGTGTCGCTGAACCAGGCATTCGGTGGCATTCAGCGAACGAACTTGCTGGTCGACTACCGGATCTACCAGAATTTCGCCCGCCGTTACGCGCTGGCCTGGCGTGTCATCTTCGCTAACAGCGCCGGCAAGGATCCGGTGGTCTACCGGGTGGGCGGCCCCTTCACGGTTCGGAGCGTCGATTACGGTGAGATCGAGGGGTCGCACGCGGCCTTCACCAACATCGAACTCCGGGTGCCGTTCATCGATCGGCTTGCCACGGCTTTTCCACTGGCGCTGGAGTGGCCCGGGATACGTGGTGCCATCTTTCTGGACATGGGTGCGGGCTGGGGCCGGCAGGGCGATGGGCAGGTGGCCGCCTTTCACCCGTTCAGCAGCGACCAGGGCTTTCACCTCGACAGCCTGAGAGCGGCATTCGGCTTCGGGCTCCGGATGAACATGGGGTTTCTCATCCTCCGTTACGACGTGGCCCAGCCGACGAACTTTCAGGAGAATCTAGGCAGCGCCATCCAGTTCTTCTCGATTGGCGCCGATTTCTAACCGGAGGGCGGATTGCCCGGATCAACCGGACACCTCGTCGGGGCCCGGTCCGGACCGCGATCGCCTCGCACGGCAGGAAGTGCTCGTGCTGGGGATCCTTGTCCTCCTGGCGATGGCACTCCGGCTTCGCGCGCTGGACTGGGGGTTGCCGGCCTTTACCGAGGAGGCAATCCCTTATCGGAAAGCCGCCGAGTTCTGGGGCGCGCAAACGGGGCGCTGGACGCTGGACCCCCGTTTCTATAATTACCCGACCCTGACCTTCTACCTGCAGTTTCTATGGCTTGGCGCGGCCGGTCTGGTCGGTGCTGTTGCCGGAGCGTGGTCGGGACTCTCGGAGTTTCGGACGGCCCTGGCGACGCCGGCGCCGGCCCTCGTGATGGCCGCCCGCGGGCTCAATGCTTCGATCGGCGCCCTGACCCTCATACCGATCTTCCGCCTGACTCGTTCGCTGTCATGGGACGCGGGCCGATGGACGGCACGGCTGTCCGGCGTCCTGTCGGCGCTGATCCTGGCGGTCGGGCCGGTTCATGTCGCCGAGTCACGGGTGATCGGGACCGACGTGCCGATGATGGCGTGCCTGGCGATGGCACTCTGGTTTCTGGACGGCGTGGTGCGGCGGGGGAGTGACGTCGATCTTCGAAAGGCCGGCATTGCGGCCGGGCTCGCCGTCTCGTGCAAGTACCCGGCCGCGATGGTGCTGCTGCCGCTCCTCCTGGCTGCCGCATGGCCACGGCCGATTCGGGCATTGCGAATCGGCGGGATCGCCCTGCTGGCCTTCGTGCTGACTTCGCCTTTTCTCCTCTTCAACCTGCCGGCTGCCTGGCAGGCCGTCGCCTTCGAACGCTGGCACATGGCCACCGGACACTTTCGATCGGTCAACGAGGCGGGCTACTTCTTTTACCTGACGGACCTGTTGCCGCGCGCACTTGGCTGGCCGGCCTTCGTCCTGGCGATCATCGCCCTGGTGCCGGCCGCACGGCGTGGCGGAACGTCACGTTATGTGGCTCTCTTCGCTCTGGCCGGCCTTCTCTGGGTCGGTTCCTGGCGGGTGGCCTTCGATCGCTATGTTCTGCTCCTGGTACCAGCCTGGTGCGTCATGGCTGGACTGGGTGCCGGCCTTCTGGTCGAACGTCTTGCCAGAGTTTGGGCTTCGAGCGTGACGCCGGCCATCGGGCGGGGGGGCGCGACGCTGGCCCTGGTGGCGCTCCTCGCGGGCCCGCCGCTCCTGGTTTCCGTTCGCGAGGGCACCAGCCGCCAGCGGCCCTCGACCCGGGATGCGGCCATCGCCTGGGCCCGTTCGGGGATACCGGCCGGCAGTCTCATCGCCGTCGAGCGATACTCGATCGAGTCAATGTCCGACAGCCTGGCACTCCTGGTCATCCCGTTCGATTCGGTGGACCCGCACCGATTCGACCCCGCGTACAGTCTGCCGTACTACGCCCCGTTCGAGTGGATCGTCCTCTCCAGCGCACTGTACGATCGCTACTTGAGCCGCACGGATGAGTTTCCGGCCCAGGTAAATTTCTACGACGGCGTGGCCCGCCACCTGAACCTGGTCGTGGAATTCCGGCCGGAACGCGGCCTTGTCGGGCCAACCGTTCGGATATTCCGTCGTCCGGCCGGGACGGTGCTGCCGGATTTTCGCGCCATCGACCCGGGGTTTTATGATTCGATCGCCGAGCGCGGATCGATGGCAGGATTCCTTTCCTCGCTCGGCGGCGTCCTGGCCCGCGGGGGACGGGCGGACCTTGCGCTGGTCGCGGTCGAGCAGGCCGTATCGCTGGCACCGAACGACGTGAAAGCATTGACCAACCTGGCCATCCTGCATGGGGAACGGGGGGAGTATCTGACGTCATTGAACACCTATCGGCGTGCCCTGGCCCTGGCGCCGGATGAACCTCGCCTCCACTACAACCTGGGGCGACTTCACGAGTCGCGCGAGAATTGGGGCGAAGCGGCTGCCGCTTACCAACGGGCGACGGAGGCCAGCCCGCGATTGATCGAGGCCTGGTGGGGACTCTACGCCGCGCAGATCCACCTGGATGATCGTGCCGGGGCCCGCGGCAGCCTCCGGATGATCCTGTCGATCCTTCCGCCGGGTTCACGCGCCGACGAGGTGCGCGAGCTGTTACAAAGTCTGGCCGCCCGCCCGCGATGACGGCCATCCTGGTGCGCCTGCCGAACTGGGTTGGCGACGCCGCCATGAGCCTGCCCGCACTGGCGGCGATCCAGCGTCACTGGCCCTCGGCCCGCATCGATTTGATGTCGCATCCGCGGGTGGCCTCGCTGGCGGCCTTTGCGCCCGGGATCGGCCACTGCCGGACGGTGCCCGTCCGCGGCGGAACTGGCTGGCCGGAATTGATCCAGAGCCTGCGCGCCGGTGCGTACGACCTGGGATTTCTGCTCACACCCTCCTTCTCGTCAGCGCTGTTGTTCTCCCTTGGGGGCGTGCGGGAACGCGTCGGGCGCCGTGGCCAGGGTCGTGACTGGCTCTTGTCGACGCCGCTCCCGTCGGGCGATCGGATTCGTTCGCAGGTCAGCCAGTATGTCGATATCGTTCGGGCCATGGGCTACGACGGGCCGGATCCCCCGCTGGCACTCGCACCGGATGAGGCATCACGGCAGGCGGCTACCGCGTGGCTCAAGTCGCGGGGACTTAAGCCGGGGCGATTCCTGGCAATTGCCCCTGGCGCCGCGTACGGCCCCGCCAAGCTCTGGCCGCCCGGACGATTCGCGAGCGTGGCGAGAGCCATGCATCAGTGCCGCCACTGGCCGACGGTCCTGATCGGGGCGCCGGCGGAACAGGAAATTCTCAGTGAGGTGGCGGCCGCGATCGGAAGCGATGTGTACCTCTTCGATCGACCCGCGCTTCCCGAAGTCGTCGCGCTGCTCGCGCTGGCTGGCTCGCTGGTGGCCAACGACACCGGTGCGTTACATCTTGGCCGGGTGGCCGGAACCAGTGTCATCGGCCTGTTCACGTCAACGAGCCCTGAGTGGACAGGGCCATCCTCCCTGGAGGGCGAGTCTGTCGCCGCGGGGGTGACATGCCGTCCCTGTTTTCGCCGCCGCTGTCCGCTGGCTTCGGGGCGCTATGCCTGCTTGACGGCCGTCGAACCCGCTGCGGTTGTGGATGCGGTGGAGCGTCAGCTTGAACGCCGTGCGGTGACCGCATGATGCAACGCCAGCGGTGGGGCGTTTTCATCGACCGGGACGGCACGTTGCTGCGACTGGTGCCGTATCTTGCCGATCCGGGGAGGGCTCGCCTGTATCAAGGCGCCGGGCCGGCACTGGCCAGGCTTCGCGCGGCCGGTGCGCGGCTTGTCGTCGTGACCAATCAGTCGGGTATTGCCCGCGGCCTCTTTACGAGGCCGGATGTCGACGGGGTCCATCGGGAAATGGAGAGACAGCTGGCCCGGCACGGCGTCCGGCTTGATGCGATCGAGGTCTGTCCGCACCTGCCGTCGGTGACCGGCCCCTGTTCCTGTCGAAAACCCGCGCCGGGAATGTTGACGCGGGCGGCTCGCCGACTCGGTATCAACCTCGATCAATCGTGGATGATCGGCGACAACCAGTCGGATCTCGGGGTGGCCCGCGCGGCGGGTACGAAGGCGGCGCTGGTCCTGACGGGCTACGGTCGAGCCACGCGACGAACACGCGCCGGCCGGAGTGCCGATGTTACCGGCAGTACACTGGCATCGGTGGTGAACCGGATCCTGGCCGCCCGCGAACGGCCGGGAGCCTAGCGCCTCGACCTTGGAGGTGGGTTGAGGAATCGTTCGTCGACCAGCCGGCCGGGCGTCGCCGACTCGCCACGCATGGATTGGTACACCTCAAAGGCCAGGGCTCGATCCATCCGGTGCCGCGCTTGCGCCACCTCGGGCGGTACGAGCCCGCGAGCCTGCCCACGAAGGGTCGGCCCGAGTGCGAGGCCCAGGCAGATGGAGGCTGCCGACAGGACCAGGACACCGGCCCAGGTCGACATCACCGGCTTTCGAAGGACCGGTACCACCAGCTCGAGCGGCGCGGGCCCTAAGTCGATCGGGGCCAGCGGTGGGCAGGGGTCAACGATCAGGACGCCGGCCTCCAGCAACGCGGAAATGGCTTCATAGGTTGAGTATTCGCCGAGCGGCGAGGTCGCCACGACCCCCTCAACCGTGATTGATCGCTGAACCATGTCGCATACGACGAGGAGTTCGCGCGAGAGACTGCCGCGGTCGATCGTTTCCGGCGACTGAAGCAGGTAGAGATCCGGCGCGAGGACGGCCTGCTTGATCGTGGCCAGCTCGTCCATGCGCCGCATTCCTTCCATCAACATTTCCTCGATGGAGAGGGGAAGTTTCAAACCCATCTTGGGGATGGAGCGTTCGTCTCCCGAAAATTCGTACGTGCCCTCGGTCCAGGTCAGCAAACGATCGATGATCTGTTGTGTGTGTTGCGTCAATGCTTCGATCAGCCGATCACGGCCGATCATTCCCGCCGACAGGAGAATGTAGAGGGGATCGCGACTGGTTTCGGACTGGACCCGGAGAACGGCGGCGATCTGGTCGTCCGAAAGGAATCCGGCACCGCGCAGGAAGTTCAGGAACGGGTCATCCCCGAGCGTCCGCCGATCACGCGTGCCGACGATGGCGCCGCGTTCGATGAAGAGAACCTGACGCTCACCGTTCTGGAAATCGAGGCGGAGAATGCCGGATTTTCGCTGCAGCGCCAGCAGTTGCAAAATTTCGGGGACGCCGAAGGATTGAAGGTTGCCCGAGAGACCCATCGTTCCCCGCCTATGCCGCCCGGTCCAGACGATCATGGGACGGAGTCCCGCTGATCTCCTGGCCGATGAGGGCGGATTCGGGTTCAGGAAGCAGCTTGAGCAACAACGCGGAGATGACGTACAGCACGATGAGACCCGGTAACAGGATTGACCATGGCGGGCCATGGCCAAGGGTGCCAAGACTCGGCACCGGCCCGATGACGCCACCGCCCAGGGTGATGGGGAGGAGCAAGAGGACAAAGGCCGACATTACCGTGAGACCGATCAACGGCCGGCCTCGCCGCACCGCTTCCCAGCCGGGGACGACGACGAGGAGTGCCACGGTTGCGATTCGGCGGCTCCAGTGTTCCTGGTGCAGCCGCTTTTCGAGCAGCATCCGCGTGAATTCCGACGTCTGCATCGAGAGAATCGTGTCGCCGCACGGCTCGCAGTAGGCGCGTCGCCGTATCCGACGGAGACATTTTCGGCAGACGACGCTATCGCAGTTCGTGCAGCTGTACGTGGGCAGGAAGCGGAAGAGCGCCCGGCCAACTGCCAGCCCAAGTGCCAGGAGGGCCACGCCGAAGACGGGGAGGAGTGCCATCGAGCCGCCGTATAGCCATCCCATTGAGCGCGGGAGGCCGAGCGGAAAGGCCGCTGGAGAGGACAGCGTGGCCGACCAGAGCTCTCCTGGCGCGAGGCCGAGGGAGAGAAGTCCGAATTTCTGTTCACCCAGTGCCGCGGTCTGAGCCCGGACACCTTCGAAGTCGAGCTGGCTGGCTTTCTTCATTTCCTGGTCGGCAAGGTCAAACTGCAAGCGTCGGGCATACATCCGGCTCAGATTGAAATGGGGCGCGGCGAGTCCGGGCGCGGCGGCAATGGCCTTCTGGTAGAGGCCAAGCGCCGGGTCGAGCCGACCGGTGCGGGCCAGGATGTTTCCAAGATTGTTATACAGGCGCCCCTCGTCGCCGTTGCGTTCCAGCGCGAGTCGATACTCCTGTTCCGCGTCGCCAAGCCGGCCGGTCCGCTCGAAGGTCAGACCGAGGGCCATATGAGGGCTCGGGGCCGTCGGGTCGGCGCGCATGGCGGCCTGCAGAGCGTCGGCCAGGCCGGGCTGGTCCGGAGTTTCGCTGGCCGCCGATAGAAGATACGGAATCGACTCCGGATTGAGCGGGGCCGAGAGGCGCGACAGTCCATGAAACGCTCCCGGCACCAGCAGGGTCAATGCCGCGAACGCCGCCAGCACCTTTCGCTCCCCGACACCCACGTAGAACCAGAGCAGGCCCGCGAGGAGAGTCAGTGTCAGGAAGGCGCCGAGGCCCCAGAGTACTGGTTGGAGGACGAGAATCCAGCCGGCCGTCGCGGCTGCCAGCACCGGCAACCGGCGCCTCAGCAATTCAAAGATCGGATGCTGAAAGTGACGCAGTTCCCGAAGGGTGATGAGCAGCGTGGTGCCAAGGAGACTGAAGGTGACGATGGCGATCAGCAGGAGCGAAACGTTGAGGACAAGTCGATGCTGGCCGCGAAACGATCGCATGGCGGCTTTGATGCCGTCGATGACCGAACCCATGGCCATGTCGGGACGGAAGGGGAGCCAGGTGGCGGCGGCCGCGAACCAGGGATCGGGAAAGGTCGGGTCGAGTCTGGCCGCCTCGGCGAAATGGCGTCTTGCCGCTTCCGGCTGACCGCTTCGGACGGATTCCTGACCGCCCCGATGAGCCGTCTGAGCCTCGACCACACGGGTTTGGGCCCCCTCCTGGTTAAGGCTGACGATGGCATCCAAGGTGGCGGCCGCGTCCTCTTCACCCCTGTCAAAATCCACCGCCCCGGTTGTCACATTTTCGCCGGAACGACTCGACGTCGTATCCGCCAGGGCCGGGAGCGATTGCCACACGAAGACAGCCCCGAGGAGGAAGAGCATCGCCACCCTCTTCAAGTCAGACTTCAAGCGATGAGGGTAACTCAATGAAATCATTCTATTTAACCTCCCTGGAGGCGAAATTGACACCGGATCGGGGCGGCCGCTATAGTGCCGGTTCTCTGTTGGATTACTTGGGCTGTTTCCACCATTCGTTGCGGGTATCGGCACGTGGAGACCCGTCCTGAAGAAACAGTTAGGGGGGGGCGTGGCTGGCGGCACCTATATCGAAGACCTCGGACGTCATGTCGGGGAGACGGTCACGCTGCGTGGCTGGCTTTACAACAGTCGCCACAGCGGAAAGCTCTACTTTCTTCTCGTTCGCGACGGCACCGGCACGGTGCAGGGCGTCGTTTCCAGGAAGGATGTCGATGACGCCACCTGGCAGGCCTGCGAGGCGGCCACCCAGGAGGCCGCCCTCGTCATGACGGGCAGCGTCCGGGCCGATGAGCGGGCCCCGGGCGGCTTTGAATTGACCGTCTCCGAAGTCCGCATCGTTTCCCTGGCGGTCGACTATCCGATAACGCCGAAGGAGCATGGGACCGACTTCCTCATGGACCACCGCCACCTCTGGCTTCGGTCCAGCCGCCAGCACGCCATTCTCCGCGTCCGGCACGAGCTGGTGTCCGGCATTCGTGATTTTCTCAATGGTCACGGCTTCACGCTCGTTGATGCGCCGATCTTCACGCCCAATGCCTGCGAGGGAACGTCCAATCTCTTCGAGACCGACTATTTCGACGAGAAGGCCTACCTGACCCAGAGTGGCCAGCTCTACATGGAGGCCGGCGCGATGGCTTTCGGCCGCGCCTACTGTTTTGGCCCGACCTTTCGGGCAGAAAAATCGAAGACTCGCCGCCATCTCACTGAGTTCTGGATGGTCGAGCCGGAGGTTGCCTGGGCCGACCTCGATGACAACATGCGCCTGATCGAGGAATTCGTCTCCGCCCTGGTCGGCCGCGTGCTCGACAGGCGCAAAGAGGAGCTCAAGCGTCTCGAGCGCGATACGACGCTGCTCGAAAAGGCTGTGCCCCCGTTTCCGCGGGTCCATTACGATGAGGCGGCGGCGTCGCTGTTGGCGGCCGGGGCCGACTTTCAGTATGGAGGCGATTTCGGAGGAACGGACGAGACGATTCTGACGGAATCTCAGGAGAAGCCGATTTTCGTCCATCGCTTTCCGGCGGCCATCAAGGCCTTTTACATGAAAGGTGATCCGCTAAACCCGGCACTTTCCCTGTCCTGCGACCTGCTGGCACCCGAGGGGTACGGCGAGATCGTCGGTGGCGGGGAGCGGGAGGATTCCCTGGACATCCTGCTCGACAAGATTCGGGAGCATGGCCTGCCGGAATCGGCCTTCAGCTGGTACCTCGACCTGCGCCGGTATGGCAGCGTGCCCCATTCGGGCTTCGGCCTGGGGGTGGAGCGGACGCTGGCCTGGATCTGCGGGCTTCCCCATGTCCGGGAGACGATCCCGTTCCCCCGGATGCTCTCCCGGTTGTCCCCGTGAGCCCCGTGGCGGGCTCCATCGTATTGTCACCATCCCGCTCCGCTATGGACGTTGACAGCCACCGGGGGGGTCATTACCATGCCCCGGCGGTCGTCGATTCCCCTCGGACCGCCTGTTTCGTACACGCTTGCGACCGACTCCGTCATACCGCAAAGGAGATTCCGTTCATGGTTCAGTGGAGGTCTTTCAAGACGCTGCTTCTGGTCGCCCTTCTTTGCGTCATGGCGACCATTGCCGGTGATCTGGCCCAGGCGCAGGAGGGGACAGGGTCGGGTACGAAGGCGGGCCAGCAGTTCCAGAGCGATCTTCCCACTTCGGTGCCGGACGAACCCGTTCCGCCGCCGGTCCGCCCCGAAGGTTCGTTTTTCAGCGTCGCCGCCCAGTTCGGCGGGACGATTTTCTGGGTCCTGGTGGTGATGGCCATCGTCACACTGCTTGTGAGTCTCGAACGATTTTTCTCGTTGATGAAGGGGCGCGTGGACGTTTCCCGTTTCATGGGCGATCTGGTCCGGGCGCTCAACGACAAGGGACCCAACGCGGCCATGGAAATCGCCTCCCGCAACAAGGGGCCGATTGGACAGATCGTCATGTACGGACTGCAGCGAATCAGCCGCGGCGCCGAAGGGGTCGAGAAGGCCGTTGAAACGGCGACGTTGGCCCAGATTGTCGGCATGCGCCGCGGGCTCGGCATCCTGAGCTTCGTCGGCCAGTCAGCGCCCCTGCTCGGATTCATCGGAACGGTGATGGGAATGCTCCACGCCTTCGATGCGGCGGTCGGTACCGGCCGGGTCAACGCATCCCAGGCGGTCGGTGGCATTTCCGAGGCGGTGATCACGACGACCGCCGGCATCGCGGTGGCCATCGTCGCAAACATCTTCATCAACCTGATAACCGCCCGCATCGACCGCCTGACCGTCCAGATGGAAGAGGCCGGCGATGAGCTGGTCGATGCCGTTCATGCCGCAGGTCCAAGGCTGAAGGAGCGCACCGCCTGAGACAATCGGGTTGAATCGATCGGTGCCCGATCCCCGTCCGAACCCCGGAGAGATGTACCGCCATCGAATTCCGTCGCGGGGCCAACTCAAAGTCCGACATCCCGCCGGTCCGATTGATCGGTGGGATGTTTTTTTGCAACCCGTTCCAAGCAATTCCGTAACCCGGTGGGAAATCGATCGGAAGGACGGCCGCTGGGCCGGCGCCCGGTCGATTTCGCCCCGAACCTGTGACGGCCCGCCAGCTCGGGTCGCCTGCCTCATCAAGGGGGACACATGATTTCCAGACGACCGGCCGGCATGGCCGCGTTCGCCATCTGCCTGATCAGCCTTTGGCTTTCCGGCTCGCCCGCCCGTGCGGACGATGACACGCGTCCCGAGGTGACCCTCGAGGGGCCCCTGACCGCCGACGAATGCGTTCGCCTGGCGCTGGAACGGAATTACGGCATTCGTCAGGCCGCCGACTTGAAGGGGATCGAGGACTCGAACAAGCTGCGGGCCTGGGGTGGATTCGTGCCGTCGGTAAATCTTGGATACGACTACGTCCATTCCAACTCACTCTCCGAGTCGAGGCCGACCAGCGTTTTCCAGGCGCCGTTTCGCAACATCGACGACCAGAACGGTTGGTCGATCATCGCGTCTCAGACGCTGCTGTCACTTCCGGTCATCTACAACATCATCTCGGCCGGCAGGAATTCCGGAGCCGCCGAGGCGGAAGTACGGAGCGCCGAGTTGACAGCGGCCCGAATCGTCCGGCAGCAGTATTACAACGTCATCGAGTCGATCAAGCTGGATGAGGTGGCCCGCGAGGACGTCCGCCTGGCCGGCGAGGAGCTCCGGCGGACACAGAGCCTTTTCGAAGTCGGCTCGGTGGCCCGCACCGATGTGCTCAAGTCGAACGTGCGCGTGTCGGAAGCCCAGTCGACGCTGACGGCCGCCACCAATCGCATCGAGATCGAAAGAGCACGACTCAACCAGGCGCTGGCCCTCCCTCCCGACGTCACGGTCCAGGTCATCGAGAGCCTCGAGCCCCGGGACGGCAATCCCGATTCGGTGACCGCCTTCACGGCCGCCCTGGCGGAGCGCCCGGACCTGAGGGCGGCCCGGAAGCGGCTGTCGGCCGCCCGCGCCGATCAGAAAGCGGCCCTTGGCGGCAAGATTCCGTTCCTGTCCCACAGCTTTCGCAAGGGCAACACGGACAGTCGCGGTGATGGCCGCATCTTCAACAACGAGTTCGGCATCGACACCACCTTCGTCCGGACCAACACCAAATCCTGGTCGTACCAGATCGGCGTCAGCTGGAACATCCTCGACGGCCTCGTTACCGAGAGCAACATGCAGCGGGCCAAGTACAACAAGCTCCTCCAGGAACACCAGCTTCTCGAGCTGGAAAACACCGCCCTGGTTGAAACAAAGGAGGCCCTCGTGGCCATCCGGAACGCACGGGCCCAGATCCTGGTGGCCCGCGAAGGCCGTACTTCCGCCGAGGAGGACTTGAATCTTTCCCAGGAGCGCTATTCGGTCGGACTCGGCACCATTCTCGAACTCATCGACGCCCAGGTGAATGTTTCACGGGCCCGGACGGGCGAGGTGACGGCCATGGCCGCACTGAAGCGCGCCGAGGCCCAGCTTGACGAGGCCGTCGGCCGAATTAACTGGTAGTCGCGCCGGGAGCCACCGGCGCGCGGAAAGGCTGAAAACATGTCGAAACGCGCCAAGATCATCATTGGAGTCGTCGTGGGGGTCGTCCTCATCGGTGGCCTCACCGTGGCCAATCTCAAGAAGGGTGGCCAGGGGAAGGCGGAGGAGGTTCGCCTCGAAAAGGTGGAGAAGAAGACGCTGGTCTCCACGGTTCGCTCTCCGGGGCGCGTTCGGCCGGCCGAGTACGTCAATCTCAGCGCCCAGGTCCCGGGACGCATCATCGAGCTGGCTGTCGAGGAGGGGGATACGGTCCGGGTCGGCGATCTGTTGATCCGACTGGACGACACCCAGTACCGGGCCGACATGGAGAATTCCCGGGCGGCCGCCAGGAGCGCCGAAGCCAATGTATCGCTCTCATCGGCGCGCGTCGACCGCTCCCGTCAGAATCTCGAGCGTCAGAAGAAGATGAAGGAGAACAAGCTCGTCTCCGAGGAGGCCATTGAAATCGCGGTAACCGAGCTGAAGATCACCGAGTCGGAACTGGCCGCCCGCAAGGAGGACCTGGCCGGCTCGCGCGCCCGAATCCGCTCCGCGGAGGATGCCCTTTCCAAGACGATTTTCAAGGCCCCGACCGGCGGCATCGTGTCGGCCCTGAACGTCAAAGAGGGGGAGATCGTGATCACCGGCACAATGAACAACCCCGGCACGGTCATCCTGACGATCGCCGACCAGTCGAAGATGCAGGTTGAGGCCGAAGTCGACGAGACCGACGTCATCGACATCCACCCGGGACAGGTCGCGAAGATCACCGTCGATGCGCTCCCGGACACGACCTTCATCGGGTACGTGACCACGATCGGTTCGAGCGCCCAGCAGAGTGGCGCGGGAACCGCCGAATCAGCCACCAACTTCCTGGTCAAGGTCCTGTTCGGACAGGACATCCCGCAGCTGCGACCCGGGATGACCGCCGACGTCGAGATCACGACCATGACCCATACCGACGTGCTGGCCGTACCGATCTCCTCGCTGGTCGCCCGTGACAAGAAGACCATCGACCGCCAGAAAAAGCGTCACGAGGACATGGCGGCGGGCGGTGGCAAGGCCATGGCCAACAACAAGAAGGACAACGAGGACGACGACGACGAAGCCACCAGGCCCGCCGGCAACGAAAAACTGCTGGAGGGCGTCTTCATTAACGACGGCGGCAAGGCGATGTTTCGGTCGGTCAAGACGGGCATCTCGGATGACACCCACATTGAAGTCACGGGCGACATCGCGGTCGGTGCCGACATCGTCACCGGCCCCTACAAGACATTGCGCGAGCTCAAGTACGGTGCGGCGATCAAGGCGGCCAAGAAGGGCGGGGACAAGAAAATGCAGGTGAAAGCCGGTGGCTGAGGTGATTACCTCGAAGGCTGATCCGGGCACGAACGGCGTCCTGATCGATGTCCGGGACCTGCACAAGGTCTATCACCTGGAGGGGGAGGATGTCCGGGCCCTCGATGGCGTCTCCCTGAAAATCCACCGGGGAGAGATGGTGGCCATCATGGGGCCGTCCGGGTCGGGAAAGTCGACGCTGATGAACGTCATCGGCTGCCTCGATGTCCCAACCTCCGGCAGTTACGTCCTGAACGGCCACGAAGTCAGCCGGATGGATGACAACGAACTGGCCCGCATCCGCAACCGGGAAATCGGGTTCGTCTTTCAGACATTCAACCTCCTGCCGCGGGCCGATGCGCTTCATAACGTTGAGCTGCCGCTGATCTATTCGGGAATGCCCTCGGGCGAGCGAAAGAAGCGGGCGGCCGAGGCGCTGGCCAGTGTTGGCCTTTCGGATCGCAAGGCACACTGGCCCAACCAGCTGTCGGGTGGCCAGCGCCAGCGCGTGGCCATTGCCCGCGCCCTGGTCAATTATCCCAGCATCATCCTGGCCGACGAACCGACCGGGAACCTGGACAGCCGGTCGGGGGAGGAGATCATGACCGCTTTTCATCGCATCCACGAACAGGGGAACACGGTGATCCTGGTGACGCACGAGCCGGACATCGCGGCGCACGCAAGAAGGGTCATCCGGGTCCGCGACGGACGCATCGAGTCGGACGAGAAGACGGGGGGCTGACATGGATCTCTGGCTGGAAAGCGCGAAGCTGGCCCTCCAGTCCCTGCGGGTCAACAAGCTGCGGACATTTCTCACGGTGCTGGGAAATCTCATCGGTGTGATGTTCGTCATCGCCATTCTCTCGATCACCCAGGGAATGACCAAGTACGTCTCGGAAAAGGTGGTCGATCAGGGCTCGAACAAATTCTGGGTTCAGCGTGTCGGCATCGTCCGCTCCTGGGATGAATGGGTCGAAAAGAACAAGCGGAAAGAGTTCACGATGCGCGAGCTGAACGCCCTGCGCGATCGGGGGACCACGTTCAAGCAGGTCGGCGCGGCGCGAATGCGAAATGCCCGACTGAAGCATCGGAATCGCGCCGTGGCCGGTATCAATGTCCTCGGCGTGACCGATGATCACCCGGAAGCCGAGAAGTATCCGCTGGAGGCGGGGCGTCATCTCGCGGCGCCGGACGTTGAGCATCGCCGTTTCGTGGCGCTGATCGGTCACCAGGTCAAGAACGAACTGTTTCCGGGCCTCGACCCGCTCGGGCGTGATATTCGGATCGGCCCGAACTGGTTCACGGTCATCGGCGTGGCCGAGAAGCAGGGAAATGTGCTCGGCGAGGACCGCGATAACTTCGTGGCCGTTCCCCTCACCGCCTACGAATCGCAGTGGGGAACGGAAGATAACCTTGAGTTCTCCATCCAGGCGCTGGACGCCACCGTGTACGAGCAGGCGCAGGACGAAGCAACCCAGATCCTGCGTTCGCAGCGCCGGGTGCCGCCCGGCAAGCCGGACGACTTCGATCTGCTGACCGCCGAGATGTTCATGCAGATCTACAACAACTTCACGTCGGGCGCCTACATCGTCATGGTGGCCCTGGCGGGAATCGCGCTGGTGGTCGGCGGCATCGTCATCATGAACATCATGCTGGTGTCGGTCACCGAGCGAACGCGTGAGATCGGCATCCGCAAGGCGATTGGCGCGAAGCGCGGCGATATCCTGCGCCAGTTCGTCGTCGAGGCGATGATCCTCGGCGTCATGGGGGGCCTCCTGGGCGTGGCCCTGGGGGTCGGCCTGTCCAAGCTGGTTGAAGTTCTCTCGCCGTTGCCGGCCGTCGTCCAGCCCTGGGTCATCGCTCTGGGCCTGTCGATGGCCACCGGCGTCGGACTTTTCTTCGGCATCTGGCCGGCCATGAAGGCGGCCAAGCTCGATCCGATCGCCGCGTTGAGGCACGAGTAATGGCCACGCCGCGGCCACGGCTGCAGCGGATCTGGAACCGCCTCGGAAACATCCGCGAGGCCGTGGCCATGGCCCTTTCGACGATTCGCGTGAACAAGATGCGCTCGTTCCTGACGATGCTGGGCGTCTTCATCGGCGTGTCGAGCGTCATCGCGATGGGGTCGTGCATCGAAGGCCTGAATCGCTCCATGGCCAAGCAGATCTCGAGCCTCGGATCCGAAACGATCCGCATTCGCCGATTCCCGCCGTTTCATGGCGGCAACCTTCCCGATTCGCTGCGCGCCCGCAAGTTTTTCAATCTGAACGATGTGGATGGCATTCGTCGCAGTTGCCCGGCCGTTGGAGCGGTGTCCATCCTGATGCTCGATGGGGATCGATTGAAGTTTCGCGGCACCACCAGCGGGATGACCGACATTTACGGTGCCGACGAGGCGTTTCCAGAAATCCAGAGCGTGGCCATCGAGCGGGGACGCTTCTACAACGAGGGGGACATCGAGCGGCGCATGCGCGTCTGCGTGATCGGCTCCGACCACGTGGAAGCACTTTTCCCCGGCATCGACCCGCTCGGCCAGTGGATCACGGCCAAGGGACAGAAGTTCGAAGTCATCGGCGTCTTTGCCCGCCGGGGCAAATTTCTCGGCCAGACAATGGATGATATGTTCGTTATTCCCTACACCACGTTCGAGAAGATGATCGACAGCCGCCGCATGATTATCGACGCCCGGCCCCGGACGGCCGCGCTCCTGCCGGCGGCCATGGATCAGATCACCGACAGCCTCAGGCGCACCCGCGGCGTGTCCCCCGAAAAACCAAACGACTTCGAGCTCTTCACCAGCGACCAGCTCATGAGCATCTATAAGCAGATCACCGGTGCCTTCTACATCGTCATGCTGGCCATCTCGGGCATCGCCCTTCTGGTCGGCGGCATCGGCGTCATGAACATCATGCTGGTGGCCGTCACCGAGCGGACCCGCGAAATCGGCATCCGAAAGGCCATCGGCGCCAAGAACTCCGATATTCTCTGGCAGTTTTTGATCGAGGCGATGACGCTCACCGGCCTCGGCGGCATTCTGGGCATTCTGTTTGGTGCCGGCGTCGGCCAGCTGGTACGGATGTTGACGCCGCTCCCGTCCTACGTCCCGCCCATGGCGGCCATTGCCGGGTTTACTTTCTCGGTGGGGATCGGGTTGTTTTTTGGGATCTGGCCGGCGGCAAAGGCGGCTCGGCTCCATCCGGTGGATGCGTTGAGGTATGAGTAGGTCGGCATGCATCGGGCGCGACGCGGGCGCCTGAACGTACCGAGGACTTTCCGGTGGATCCCGGATTCAGGCCCCTTGGCCGTGATCCAGCTGCAGGGCGGAGCCTGTCACCACCCCCAATATATACCTTGTAATGGTATATTTTATGGGGGTAATGTGAATGGCGATCCAGAGTTTTGATGATCCGGTGGCAGAAGTCTTTTTCTACGACGGCGACCTTCCAAAAGGGTGCGGGTGGGGGTCAACGACCAGTGACGAGTAGTCTTTTTGTGGACGCCCGCAGGGCCTTCACGCGTCCGAATCATCGACTACCACTGAAGGGCCATTGACATGCGTCAACGAAACAAGCGACCGACATTTCCCGGGGAAATACTTCGTGACGAGTTTCTGGCGCCGCTTGGACTAACACAGAAGCAACTGGCGGACCACCTGGGGTGCGACCTCAAGGTCATCAACCGAATTGTGAACGGTTCACGGGTAACCGTCGCAATGGCCCGACGACTGTCATCGGCTCTGGGGACAACTCCAGAGTTCTGGCTGACGCTCCAGATGGAAGTGGATCTCTTCGATGAACTCAGGAGCGATGCCGGGCTCCCGGGGCCGATCGGGGCGGTGTAGGATAGGGAGCCGTGTGTGCACTCCAATTGCGTAGGACTTGGGACCTTGATATCAACACAGGTTCGATCTATCGCTGAATCAAAGACTAAACCACTTGCTCACCTTCACCAGGAACACATTATTTCCCGGCGCGTCGAACAGTGAATTCAAGTCATCCCCGGCCGAGAACCTGCCCACCGGCGCGAAGTCGCTGCGGGCCTGGGACCACACGACGAAGAGGACCGAGCCCGGCTGGAATTCCCATCGCGCGACCAGGTTGGAGTTGAAGTCGCGGATGTTGAAGTCGGGGTCGGAGAACCGGTAGTCGGTCTGGCCATCCCCGTTCTCGTCGACGGCGTATTCGGCTTCGGCTCCGATATAGGCGATGTTGTTGTCGCTGAAGATGTCCGTACGGTCCTCGTAGTTATCGGCCCTGGAATTGGTGACGCGGCGAAACGTGTCGTACTGGCCGGCGGCAATGAAGGGGCTGCCGTAGTACTGCAGGGTGAGGTTGGGGATCAGGGTGTAGTCGACGCGAAAGGTGAGGCTCAACGTCTTCTGATCGAGCTGGCCCAGCAGGTAGCGGGTTCCGAGGTCGGAGCTGATGGTTCTCACGTACTGGAGATCCTTGCGGTTTCGGGAGTACTCGGCATTGGCGCTGATTCGGAGGGCGTTGCTGGGCTCGATGGTGGCGCCGAGCTCGCCGGAGTTGGTTCGACTGGTGTTGGCCTGGCCGAAGCTGTGGTATAGGCCGGCATTGAACTGAATGCGATACCGGCTATCGGTTTCGACCCAGGCGTTGATGTCCTGAGTGCCGGGCAGGCGGAAGCTGGGGCCGCCACGGAGTTCGTGATTGCTGGTGTGCTCGAAAAGCTTCGTAACGCCGAGGCCGGCCCGCCAGTTGTTTTTGAACTGGGCGTTGCTGTTCATGTCGAACTGGCGGATCAGGAGATCGCCACCGAAGTCCCAGGTCAGCCACTGATTCGTGTTGATCTGGGCGGTTCGAAAGATCGAGAAGGGGTTTCCCTGCCGGTAACTGGCCCAGGCAAATTGATTGATCTCGTCGGCGCGGTGGAGGAAGCCGAGGTCGTTGATCTCGAAGCCTGGGGAGCGCCAGGCGCCGCCCACTTGAAACCGGAACCCCTGGCCGCCGCCCCGGCCCAGACGGAGAGAGCCGGCATGTCCGGCGAGCGACGTCACGCTGGAGTCGACCCCGGCCCGATCGTTATCCGGACGTTGAAACAGGCGCGCCGACGCGCGCTGGGTGCGGATGAGAGCGGTTGGATCGCCGGCCACGCGACTGGCGGCTCCATCCACCGCCAGGTACCAGGTCCGATCGCTCCAGCGGTGGAACAAGTCGGCCCCGCCGACCCAGGCGGACTGATGCAGGAAGTCCAGGCGCGCATCATCGATTCGACGATGCACAGCGGTCAGCATCCCGCCGATCTGGGTCGTCCCCTGCCCGTAATCCTGTTGAGCCCGGCCAACGAAATAGTTGGACAGCGGTTCGACTTCCTCCTGGCGCCGGCCGCCCGGTCCGTCGATGTCGGCCATCTCCCTGGCCGTGACGCTTTCCAGGATGCCGAGTGACAGGCCCCCGGAAGTCTTGCCGGTGATTTTGGCGGCGCCGATGATCGATGTGTTTTCCGGCTGGCTTGAGTACTCCGCATCGGCCAGATCGGGCGAGTAGATGGGGCTCTTGCCGATGCGTCGCGAGTAGAAAAGGTTGTCCTGCGTGAATGAACCACCCGTGATGGCCGGGGCGACTGGGAAGTCGGTGATGTTCTTTCCCTCGATGAAAAAGGGACGCTTCTCCTCGAAAAACGTCTCGAAGGCGGTCAGGTTCACTTCCGATGGATCGGCCTCCACCTGGCCGAAGTCGGGATTGACCGTGACATCCAGCGTGAGGTCATTGGTGATTCCGGTCTTGGCGTCGACGCCACCGCTGAGTCCGGAATCGGAGCCATCCGCGAAGACATTTCCATCCTCTTTCGGGAAGCGTTCGCCACGGGCCACGAGATAGGGGAAGACCTCGATACGGCGCGAGGCGCCCAGGTCTTTCAGGCCATTCAGCTGACCGAATCGACTGACCCAGCCGGTGTCCTCCCGACGAAATGGCTGCCAGAGGGAGCGCTCCTCCTCGCGGAAGACACGGCGGGTCACCTGGATGCCCCAGGTCTGGTCGGGTGTGTTGGAGAAGCGGAGCTGGCTGAAAGGAATGCGTACCTCGGCTGTCCACCCCTGGTCATCGACCCTCGTTTTCAGGTCCCAGATCGGATCCCAGCTGTCATCCCAGTCGTCACCATCGTTCGAGACGAATTCGTCCCCACGCGTGCCCGAGACACTGGAAGTGAAGGAATAGGCGGTTCGGCCGTCCTTTCGGCTGTCGATATTGATTTCGACCCAGTCCCCCGGAAACCAGTCGCGGCGGGCCAGACGGTTGGCGATCCGATCCGGATCGGTGTCGAACGCCCTGTAGGCGATATAGAGGGCATCATCGGTATAGAGGATCTTGAAGGCGGTGGCCTGGGACGGTTTGACGCCGGCCTCCGGCTCCCAGCCCGTGAATTCGGTGGCCCATTCGACGGTTTCCCAGCAGGCGTCCTCGAGAACGCCGTCGAGGATCGGGGGCGTGTCGCAGCGCCGGGTCGTGTAGGTGCGCGTGGCCGGCGGCCCCGGGGTGGCGACCGAATCGGCCGGAGTCGAGGTTGACTGATTGGCACTCAGGGTGACCGGCGGCAGTGAGAAGAACAGAAGGAGTGCGGCAGTGACTCGAGAGGAAACGATCTGGATTCGGGCAACCGGTTGATGGCCGGCCGGCCGAACTCGGCCCTGGAGGGAAATTAATCGTGACATGGAAATCCCCGGATTTGCGGCGAACGGGACACCCTGGAGGGCGCTCCGCGGCATGGTACGCCAGCACGGGGGAATAGACGCCAGGATTCGGGAAAGTGTTGCCTGGATTCCAGGGGGGGTGCGATGGTCGCAGGCTTCGGTTGGTGAGGGTCATGAGATAGAATTCCCGGAATGTGGCGCTGTCACTGCGGGGAGACCAATCTCAACAGTCAAAACCGGTGTCCGGCCTGTCAGGCGGCCCGGCTGACACACGAATCGGAGCCGGAATCCGCGAGGCGGCCGATCCGATCTAAGAATGTTCAATTCAGCTTCTTCGGGATGAGCGGGGACGTCGGTCATGATGGTGATGCGGGCGGGTCGGCGGATGTTCCGCGGATCCTCACCGAGAATGAACTCGCGGCTCACTATGCACGCGAGAGGCGAAAGGAGATACTCGCCTGGATTGGCGGCGGAGTGGCCGTGCTGGTTTTGATGGGGGTCCTAGCCTGGCAGATTCTGCGCCCCGAGCGATAGCTATTTGCGACGGACGGTGACAGTCATGGCTGATTGACTTGCCGCCCCGGCAGCCGTACCGTTCCGGTTCCGCCTGACCCGCGGATCCTTCCCAGCGAAAGGTCAGTCCCCGTTCATGGATCGCATCTCGATACGCGGCGCCCGCGAGCACAATCTCAAGAATATTTCGATCGACATTCCCCGGGATAAGCTGGTCGTCATGACCGGCGTGTCCGGCAGCGGCAAGTCGAGCCTGGCGTTCGATACCATCTACGCGGAAGGGCAGCGTCGTTACGTCGAGAGCCTTTCGGCCTACGCCCGCCAGTTCCTCGGGCAGATGGAAAAGCCGGACGTCGATCAGATCGAGGGACTCTCGCCGGCCATCTCGATCGAGCAGCGGACCGCCGGCCGGAATCCCCGCTCGACGGTGGCCACGGTCACCGAGATTTACGACTATCTCCGCCTCCTCTTCGCACGCATCGGTGTCCAGCACTGCCACAACTGCGGCCGGACCATCAGCCGGATGAGCGTGCAGGAGATGGTCGACCACGCGCTCAAGCTGCCCGAGGGGAGCCGGACCCAGCTCCTGGCCCCCATCGTGAGGGGGCGGAAGGGGGAGTACCGGGCCGAGCTGGAACTGCTCAAGAAGCAGGGGTATCTCCGGGCCCGGATCGACGGCACGCTGCACGAGCTGGACGATCCACCGAAGCTGGCCAAGACCAAGAAGCACACCATCGAAATCGTGGTGGACCGGCTCAAGATCGATCCGAAGAACCGGGGCCGGCTGGCCGACAGTTTGGAAACGGCGCTCAAGCTGGGCCAGGGACAGGCGACGTTCGTGACGGAAGGACAGTCCGAGGAGATGCTCTTCAGCGAGTCCGCCTCGTGCCTGCACTGCGGCCTGTCGTTCGAGGACATGGAGCCACGGATGTTTTCGTTCAACAGCCCGTATGGGGCCTGCCCCACCTGCGACGGCCTCGGCACGCAGATGGAGATCGACATCGAACTGCTGATGCCCGACTCCTCGCTGTCCCTGCGGGATGGCGCCCTGGCGCCGCTGAAGGATGTGGAGGACGGCTGGTACGGCCAGCAGATTGCCGCCCTGGCCCGAAACTACAAGTTCTCGTTGAGCACGCCGTTCAAGAAGCTGACGAAGAAGCAGCAGGACGTCGTTCTGAAGGGGTCCGGCGACGAGGAAATCACCGTCCAGTACAAGGACAAGCGCTACGACGTCAAGTTCAAGAAGAAGTTCGAGGGGGTCATTCCGAATCTCATGAGGCGCCACCGCGAGACCAGCTCCAACTGGATTCGCGAATGGATCGAGGGGTACATGACCCTACGCCCGTGCGCGGTGTGCCACGGGGCGCGCCTCAAGCCGCAAAGCATGGCCGTCAAGGTACACGGTGACAATATCCAGGAGGTCGTCGGGCGCTCGGTAACGCGGAGCCTCGAGTGGGCCCGCGGCCTGAAAGTGAGCGAGCGGGAAGCCACGATCGCCACCGCCATCATGAAGGAAGTGACCTCACGAATCGATTTCCTGGCCGACGTCGGCTTGGGCTACCTGACGCTGGACCGCGCGGCGGGCACGCTGTCCGGCGGCGAGGCGCAGCGGATCCGCCTGGCCACGCAGATCGGCTCGAAGCTGATGGGCGTTCTGTACATCCTGGACGAGCCCTCGATCGGCCTGCATCACCGGGACAACCGCAAGCTGCTGAACACGCTCCATCATCTGCGTGACCTCGGAAACACCGTCATCGTCGTCGAGCACGACCAGGAGACAATGGAGGAAGCGGATTTCCTCATCGACATGGGGCCGGGAGCCGGCAAGCACGGCGGGGAGATCGTGGCGGCCGGGCCCCCGGCCACCGTGCGGGATCATCCCACCTCGCTGACCGGCAAGTTCCTCTCGGGGCGCGAGGAAATATCGGTGCCCACCGAGCGGCGGCCGGGCAACGGCAAGTTCCTGACCGTGACCGGCTGCGCCGAGAACAACCTGAAGAACCTCGACCTGTCGATTCCGCTCGGCACCTTCACGGGCGTCACCGGCGTGTCCGGGTCCGGCAAGAGCACCTTCGTCAACGAAATCCTGTACCGGGCGGTAGCCCGCCGGTTGAACGGCTCCGGCACGCCGCCGGGAAAGCACACCGGCTTGAAGGGCGTCGAGGCCATCGACAAGGTCATCGACATCGACCAGAGCCCGATCGGCCGGACGCCGCGCAGCAACGCCGCCACGTATACCGGCCTCTTCACCTTCATCCGTGACATCTTTGCGCTCCTGCCCGAATCGAAGGCGCGCGGGTACCAGCCGGGGCGCTTCAGCTTCAACGTGAAGGGGGGGCGGTGCGAGGCATGCGGGGGCGACGGCGTGGTCAAGATCGAGATGCACTTCCTGCCCGATGTCTACGTCAAGTGCGAGGTCTGCCGCGGCAAGCGCTACAACCGCGAAACCCTGGAAGTGCAGTACAAGGGGAAGAACATCAACGAGGTCCTCGAGATGACGGTGGATGAGGCGCTCGAATTCCTGACCGCCATTCCGCCGGTGCGGCGCAAGCTGGAGATCCTGGTCGGCGTGGGCCTCGGCTACATTCACCTGGGGCAGCCGGCCACGACACTTTCCGGCGGCGAGGCCCAGCGGATCAAGCTGGCCACCGAACTCTCCAAGATCGCCACCGGCAAGACGCTTTACATCCTGGACGAACCGACGACCGGCCTCCACTTCCATGACGTCCGGCTGCTGCTCAAGGTCCTCGGCACGCTGGTCGACCGCGGCAACACCGTCGTTGTCATCGAGCACAACCTCGACGTCATCAAGACCGCCGACCACCTCATCGACCTGGGTCCCGAAGGAGGCGAGGGTGGCGGGCGCATCGTGGCCCGCGGCACGCCGGAAGAGGTGGCCGCCACGAAGGGGTCGTGGACGGGCGAAGCGTTGCGGTCGATGCTGCGGGAGCCCGCGGCCATGCGCTAGGCCGGATTTGTCACCGCTCCGAAGCCGATTACGTCGTCGATCAGCGGCTCGAGGATCCGATAGACGAGTGGCACATTGGCCGCACGGGAGTCATCGCAGGATGATCCACGGAGTCGTCGTCGCCCCCTGCGCACCGGATTCCAGTTTTAGGAAGTAGACTCCGTCCCCGGCGACCTCAGGCGCCCAGGTTACGACGTGCTCCCCGGCATCCAGGTGATCGAGTCGGCGCGAGGCGGCCAGCCGTCCGTTGACGTCGAACAACGTCAGCATGATGTCGGCGCCGGCGTCGAGTCGGACACGAAATGATGCCAGACCGCGCGACGGGTTGGGATACACGGCGCTCACCTGGAACGGCGGCGGTGGCGAGACGGGTTCCACGCCCGACTGCGCCACCTCGTTCGTGGCCAGGGCGACCAGCGTGAGCTGATTCATCGACCCCCGCCATGTCCAGTTGATTCCGTCGGTGGACGTCGCAACGTGACCCTCCCGGCTGGCCGCCACCAGGCTCGAGCCGTCGTGGACCAGCCCCCGCATCCCCACCTGGGACAGGGTTGCGATCGCGGTAAATGACGTTCCGGCATCGGCGCTCCGGTAAACATCTCCGGTCTCGGTCAGGACATACAGGTTGGACGCGACACCGCAGATCTGCGTCGCTCTCGAAACGGCGATCGCGCCCTTCGGCGACCACGAACTGCCGGAATCGGTGCTCTCGTAAACCTCTCCCGTCCGGGTAAGCGCGTAGTACCGGATGCCCAAAGGGCCGGTGCTGACGGTCAGGCCCACGAAGTTGCCCGCCGTGATCGTCGCGATGCCGGAAAAAGCAACGCCCAGGTTGGTGGAGCGATGTATGGAACCGCTGGCGGTGAGCAGGAGCAGCGCACCATCCGGGCGGATCACCAGGTCCACGACGTCACTGGCGGGGATGGTCCCCACGGCGGACCAGGCCACGCCGCCGTTGACCGAGCGGTATACCGTTCCGGAACGGGTGGCCAGGAAGAGATCGGCCGCGGCGAGACGCGCCGACAGGGCCACCGCGTCGCGCACCGGAAGAGTGGCCAGCGGGGTCCAATTAACGCCGGCGTTGGCCGACTGAAAAATCTCGCCGGTGTCGATGAGGCCGTGAAGGGTCACGGCCGACTGCGCCGAAAGCGGCAGGCCGAGCACCAGCACCGACAACACCGCCGCGAAGCGGACGATCGCCCTCATCGCAGCACCGTCACCTTGACCTGGTGGATCACGCCGGCTGTCGTCGAGCGCAGGAAGTACATCCCGTTGCTGACCGCTTCGCCCCGATCGTTCCGCCCGTCCCAGCTTGCCCCCTGGTAACCGGTGGGGTAGGGGCCGCTCGCCAGCGTCGTCACCTTCCGTCCCGCCAGGTCGAAGAGCTCCACCGTCGCCTCCCCCAGGGTGGCACCCAGGCTGAAGACCCCGAACGAGACATTCATGAGTCCACCGCGGTAGGGGAGTGGCCACGCGGCCAGCGGCGCCCGTGGCGCCAGGCTCACGCGCCCCACCTCGAGCTCCTGGAGCAGCCCGTTCACCGCGGCGAGGCGATACGTGTGTCCCGCCGCGCCTTCCGAATCGGTGTAGCGGGTTTCCGTGATCAGGTCCGGACCGATTCGCCTTCCGATGCCGCTCTCGCCCGGGGTGAGGCGATAGAGCCGGTACCCCGCGAGCCCCTGCGGTCCCACCGCGGGCTCGGTGCTCCAGGACAGTTCGGTCCCAAGTTCGCCCAGCGTTGCCGCCATGTTCAAAAGCGCGACGCTCGACTGGATCGTGAAGAGCGAGTCGGAGGCATCGAAGCCGCTTATCGCGGTGTCGTGCGGGGTGGCCTTTACCCGGGCGAACCTTGTGGGTGTGTGTGGCACCAGCAGTCCAACGGTGTTCGACTCCGCACCACCCACATTGCTCATCAGTGGCTGGTAGGTCCCACCCCCGTCGGTGGAAAGCCACAGGTCGGCACGCTCGGCGCCCAGCCACGTGATCGACTGGGATGAGCCGACGTTCCACACCTCGTCGTCATTGGGGGAGAGCACGAAGTAACGGTTCATGTTGTACACGTACGCTCGCCCGGCGTTCACGCCGCCCGCGTCGTTCGAGTACGCGCCCACGATCACGTCCGCGAACCCGTCCCCGTTCACGTCCCCAGCCGTCGAAACCGAAAAACCGAAGAAGTCGTTCGCCGCCGCTCCAGTCAGCGTCAGGTCCGCAGTCGCGTCCGCTCCCGGGCCCCCGTGGTACACGTACGCGCGGCCGGCGTCCGCGCCCCCCGCGTCGTTCGTGTACGCGCCCACGATCACGTCCGCGTACCCGTCCCCGTTCATGTCTCCCGCCGTCGCCACCGAACGGCCGAAGTTGTCGCTCGCCGCCGCTCCGGTGGGCGTGAACAGAGTCCGACTCGAGATGGCGTGGGCTGGAGGAGCCGGGAAGCAGAGCAGAGCCAGGAACAGCAGACCGGACACGAAGGCGGCGGAACGGGAAAGGCGGCGCATGGGAACCCTCTTGAGTTTGGGCCGGAACACTCGTAGCCGGGGGGGACCTCGCCCGGGGGAGCAGGCGCGGTGACCCTTAAAGGGTAGCGCGCGAACAATGGCCGAGGACAAAACTCCCAGCCGGGCAGCGTCGGAGGGAATTGGCACCCCCGCTATTTCCGACGGCCGGAGCTACTTGTCGCCGGCGATGCTGACATGCGGCAGCACGTCCCGCCGCACCACGTTCTCGAATTCACCCGCGAGCAACTCGTGCCCTTTCGCGTTGGGGTGGTAGTCCCAGGGAAACAGCTTCAGCGCCTCCCCGTCGGCGCCGGCGAAGGCGGGGGCCAGGTCGGTGACCACGTCGAAGCCGGCGCGGCGGGCCATGTCGTAGAACTTCGACACCTGGTCGACCGGTTGGCCGGGGACCTTGGCGACGGTTTCGGGCATGAAGATCCAGATCGGCACGATGCCGGCGGCCCGGCAGTCGTCGACGAAGCGGGTCCAGGCGGCTTCGATGGCTTCGTCGGCCACGTCGGTAAGCTGGAGCTCCATGACGGCGCGCTCGGTGCCGGCGTCGACACGGGCCTTCTGGCGGACCTGTTCGAGAAACGGGTACGGCAGCGGGATCCGGTTCTCGATGGCGTGGGCCAGGTTCGTCACCAGCGTCTTCCGCTCGTTGCTGTTACAGAAGACGATGGCCGCGTCGGGGTGGAACGGCATCACCCGCTGTTCCAATACGAGGTTGTTGCGCACCGGATCGTACGCGTGCACCGCGAAGTTCAGGATCTCGACCGGCTTGCCGGACGCGGCCAGCCTGCGCTCGGCGATCGACTCGTAGGTCCGGTCGTCGCCGACGCCCCAGCCCAGCGTATAACTCGAGCCGACCAGGGCCACGCGCGGAATGCCGGGCGAGCGGGTGGTGTCGTAGTCCTGGTCGCGCATTCCCCAGCGGTTCGTCGTGTACCGGACATCCATATAGGTATAGGCGGCGTTCGGCTTCAGCACCTCCTGGAGATAGTCCGGGGTCTCGTCCCGCAGGTTCTGCCGCCACGGGATGAAATAGTCCGGAGGCCGCTCGCCGTAGACGATGGCCAGGTCGTGGCTGAAGCGGTGGACCTGGGTCAAGTCCTCGTAGTAGCCGCGCTGCAACAAGGCCAGGTCGCGCTCGTTGAGCCGCGGGTTCTCGAGCTCGGCGAAGAAACGGCCGGCCGGTTCCGGTAGGCGCGCCTGGACGGGGCGCAAGGCCAGGGCCACCAGCACGAGCGCGACCACCGCATTGGTCATGACCTGCGGGGTCAGCCAGCCCGAGGACGTCGTGCCGGCGCGAGCCGGCAACCGCTTCGATCGATTGTCGATGACGCTCCAGGCGCCGATCAGGCCCAGGATGGCCACCAGCAGTCCGACATCGCCGGCCGATACGGACCGCACGCGTCCGAACATCGCCGCGAACTCGCCCCAGGAGCCGATCGTCCAGAACGACCAGAGCACCGTGAGAAAGCTGAACGTGCCCATCGTGGTCAGGGCCCGCCGAACATCCGCGCGCCAGCCGCGCTCCCGAGCGGCCCGCGCGCCGGGCTTCGACTCGCGCACAGCGTCGATCGTCACCAGCACCGCCAGGATCGCCCAGAAGAGGCTGTCGGTCCAGGTGACGAGGAACGAGCCGCGCATCCAGAACCACTGCCACGAGTGCAGGCACCAGGTGGCGGCGAAGGCCAGCAGGGTGGCCGGCACCATCGCTCCGGCCGGGTTCGATTTCCGCAGTCGGAAGAAGGCCGGATAGAAGACGAGCTTCATCACGAAATCCTTCCAGTAGATGTTGATCCGCCGCCAGAAGTCCGAAAAGCTCGAGGCCAGGAAATAGAGATGGTGCGTTTCGGGCAGGTTGAAATCGAACAGCCGCAGAATGCCGACGATGAGATGAAAACTGCCGGAGATGCGGAGGTAGAGGAGAAATGTCGTGACCAGTGCCTGGAACAGGCCGCCGAGGCTGTCGATCTCGGCCGGATCGAGGAGCAGGTGCTGATAGACGATTCGATACAGGATGAGCTGGACGGCGCCGCGGATGATCCAGTCGACACCGACCTGGTGGCCGCGCAGGCGTTCCGCCGCCGGCACGGCACGGTTGAAGGCCTGGTAGTCGATGATCGGGAAGAGCGGAAACCAGACGTTAGGCGCCATGAAGAAATAGGCGATGGCCCGCCAGAAACCGAACGGGGCGCTTCGGTGACGCAGGTCATAGAGATAGATCATCAATCGGAACATGAACATGGAGGCCAGGATCGGCCAGACGACGTCCGACCAGGGGCGGGGAAGGACGGCCGGCGGTATCGCGCGAAAAATGGCCAGGAGGGCGGCGGCCACGATGATGAGGCCGATGCGGACCCGGAACGGCGCTGGCAGGTGCGCGAGGCTGATGAAGGCGCCGCCGAGCGCCACGATCCACGCGGCGTTGACCCAGCCCGCCACGAAAACCAGGCTGGCCAGGCTGAGGAGCGCGAAAAACGGGAGCCGCATCCGGAGCGGCAGCGCCAGATGTATCGGCCAGGCCAGAAAGAGTGCGGCCAAGCCGGTCCGAAACGAGGCGGACTCGAGACGATAGCCGCTGATCATGAGCCAGGCGAGTGCCAGCTGGACGAGCAGGAAGGCGATCGGGCGGCGCGCGCGCGGGGATGGGGCGGTTTCGGGGACGGCCACCGTCAGGTTTCCGGGTTCAGGGCGATCGATACGGCACGGCATGATAACACGCGCGATGCCTTGGCCCCGCCTCCCCGCGTGCGGTCTGGTCCGAGCCACGTGTCGCTGATATATTCCACAGCCAGTCGCGTCGGTATGTCGTCGTGCGGCTGAGATGTCAACGAATGGCGCGCGGCCGACTGGGCCGGACGGTTCCACTGGAGACTCCATGCACACGTCCCTGATTGTCAAAGTCGTGACGGGCCGCCCTCAGTCGTCTTGGGGTGAAGCCGTGGCCGTTCCGGTCTGGAAGGGAAAGGGCGCGCCGCGCGGCACGCTCTTCACCACGCTCGACAAGGCGCTCAAGGGCGCCCTGACGGAAGTGCTCGCCCTGGGCGGGTTCAATGGCGGCGACGACATCAAGACGGTGTACACACGGAGCAAGGCAATGCCGGCGCGTGTGCTGCTGGTCGGCATGGGCGAGGCGAAGTCGGCTGACCCGGCGCGGGCACGCAAGGCCGGGGTCCGGCTGGCACGGGCCGCGCACGACATGAAACTGAAAAAGTTGACTCTTGGTGCCACGCCCGAGGCACGTGGCACGGCGGGAACGCACGCCCTGACCGGGAGTCTCGTCGAGGGACTGCTGTACGGTACGTATCGCTTCGATGACTTCAAGACGAAGGAGCCGCGCCCGGTCACGCTGCGTCAGGTGCAGATCGTTCCCGAGGACACCACGCCGGTCCGGCAGCATCAGGACGCCCTGAATCGAATCAACGCCATCGTGGACGCCACGCAGCTGGCGCGCGACCTTGGCAACCGGCCGTGCAACGATCTCGTGCCGACGACGCTGGCCCAGGCCGCCCGCCAGGTGGCGGCCGAGGGCGGGCTCAAGGTGACGGTGCTCGATTACAAGAAGGCCGAGGCCGCCGGCATGCACGCTTTCTGCGCCGTGGCCAAAGGGAGCGCCGAGCCGCCCGCCTTCATCGTTCTGGAATATCACGGTGGAAAAGAGAATGAGGCACCGATCGTGCTGGTCGGCAAGGGGCTGACGTTCGACACCGGCGGCATTTCGCTCAAGCCGGCCGAAAACATGGACCACATGAAGTTTGACATGTGTGGGGCGGCGGCGGTGCTGGGGGCCATGAAGGCCATCGCCGCCCTGAAGGTGCCGAAAAACGTTGTCATGTTGATCCCATCGGTGGAAAACATGCCGGGCGGACGCGCCTACAAGCCGGGCGATGTCTTGAAGACGCTCGGCGGGCCGACGATCGAGGTGCGAAATACCGACGCCGAAGGGCGCGTCGTCCTGGCCGATGCCCTGGCCTATGCCAAACAATTCAAGCCGGCCGGCGTGGTTGACCTCGCCACGCTGACCGGAGCCTGCGTCGTGGCGCTCGGCAGCGAGTGCGCCGGGCTCTTCAGCCCGAACGAGATGATGGCCAGCCGTCTCTCCGCCGCCGGTGAAGCCACCGGCGACCGGCTCTGGCGGATGCCGATGTGGGACGAATACCGGGAACTGGTGAAGAGCGATGTGGCCGACGTCCGTAACTCCACCGGCCGCGCGGCCGGGGCCGTGACCGCCGCCTGTTTTCTGGAGCCATTTGCGGATGGCTACCCATGGGCGCATATCGACATCGCAGGGCCGGCCTACAACGAGCACACGACACCCTATGGTCCGAAAGGGGCCACCGGATTCGGCGTTCGTCTGCTGGTTAATCTCGTCGAGAACTGGAAAGCATAGCCGGCCCACCGGTGGGCGTGTCGCCGCAGTGGCCAACGGCCAAACGTTGACCTTTGAATTGCTTGTGCTAAAGTACCCAACCGGAATCCGGACAAGAGGTTACCAACTTCTCTGAAAGTCGAGGTTTATCTGCCCCTCGAGACGGCCTTTACCTCCGATCACCGCGCCCTCGGGGCGAAGATCGTCGACTTTGCCGGCTACTGGATGCCGCTCTCCTATGCGGGTCAGATGGTCGAGCACGAAGCGGTACGAACCCGGGTCGGACTCTTCGATCTCTCGCACATGGGAGAGTTTGCTCTTTCGGGGTCCGGTGCGCTTGAGTTCGTGGATCGTTTGATCACGAACGATCTCTCAAGAAAAGAGGTGGGAGGGATTGTCTACTCCCCGATGTGCCGGCCGGACGGGGGAATTGTCGATGATGTCCTGGCCTACCGGAAGGCGGACTCGGTGTACCTGGTGGTCAACGCAGCCAATATCGTCAAGGATCGGGATTGGGTCCGGACCAACGCGCCAGCCGGTGTCACGATCGACGATGTGAGTGAAGAAACGGCGCTACTGGCCATCCAGGGTCCAATGGCCGAGGCGATGGTCAAACCCTTTACCGGTGCCTGGATCTCCGATCTCGCTTACTACCACTTTCGCGAGTTCGACTGGGACGGCGTCCCGGTCCTGATCTCGCGCACCGGGTATACCGGCGAGGACGGCTTTGAGCTCTTCTTCGATCGACGTCATGGGGCCGCCGTCTGGGAACGGTTGCAGGAGGCGGGGCGCGCGTTTGAGCTGGCTCCAATCGGACTGGCCGCCCGGGATACGCTTCGACTCGAGGTTGGCTACTGCCTGTATGGAAATGACATCGACGACACGACCACACCGCTCGAGGCGGGCCTGCAATGGACCGTCAAGCTGGACAAATCCGACTTTCTTGGCAAGGCGGCGCTGGTGGCCCAGAAGGAAGCCGGTTTGAAACGAAAGCTCATGGGGCTGAGCATCGATAAGCCGGGCATGATTGCCCGGGGGGGGATGGCAGTTCAGGTCAACGGGGATGTGGCCGGGCGCGTGACCAGTGGCACGATGTCGCCCACGCTGCGAAAATCCATCGCCATGGCCTACGTGCCAATCGGGTCGGCCAAGCCGGGCTCGATGGTTCAGGTCGATATCCGGGGGCGGTTGGCCGACGCGGTCGTCCAGCGTCTGCCGTTCTACTTGGAAGGGACACGCAAGACATGACGACGACGCCCGACACGCTGCGTTACACGAAGGAGCATGAGTGGATTCGCGTTGAAGGGGACGTGGCCACCATCGGCATCACCGAATATGCCCAGGGCGAACTGGGCGACATCGTCTACGTCACGCTGCCGGCCAGGGACACCGACGTGCGACAGATGTCCGTCTTCGGCACGGTCGAGGCGGTCAAGACCGTCAGCGATCTGTTTGCGCCGGTGTCGGGCAAGATCATCGACGTCAACACCGCCCTGAATGACGCTCCGGATACCGTCAACAAATCACCCTTCGACGACGGCTGGATGATCAAGGTCCGGATGTCCAATCCGGCCGAGCTGGAGGGTCTGATGTCATCGCAGGCATATCGGGAGCTGATTGGTCAGTGAGCGGAACCCACCCCTACATTCCTGGAACGGCGGCGGATGAAGCCGCCATGCTCGAGGCCATCGGCGTCAGGCGATTCGAAGATCTCCTTTTGTCCCTGCCCGAAAAGCTGCGCCTCAAGGGACACCTCGATATCCATCCGGGTCGCTCGGAGTGGGAAGTGGTGCGGGACATTTCGGCCCTGGGCAATCAGAACGCCGGCGCCGGCCGCTACACCTGCTTTCTCGGCGGCGGCATCTACGATCACCACATCCCCAGCGTGATTGATCATGTGACGATGCGTTCGGAATTCTACACGGCCTACACGCCCTACCAGGCCGAGGTGAGCCAGGGAACGCTGATCGCCATCTACGAATTCCAGACCATGATCTCCGAGCTGACCGGACTCCCTGTGGCCAACGCCTCGCTTTACGACGGGGCTTCGGCGGCGGGCGAGGCGGCGTTGCTGGCCGCGTCGGTGACGGGCCGGTCGAAGACGATCATCGCCGGCCGATTTCATCCACACTATCGCGACACGCTGAAAACCTACGTTGAGATGTCGGGTCACCAGGTGGTGGTCGACCCCGCGCCCGATCATGTGGCGGATCTCGATTGGCTCAAGGCCAACCTGGACGACTCGACCGCGGCTGTCTTCGTGCAGCACCCGAATTTCTTCGGGCAGCTTGAGGCGATGGACGAAATTCGGGAGCTGACCCAGGCAAAGGGGGGGCTTTTTGTTGCTGTCGTTGACCCGAGCACTCTCGGAATCCTGGCCCCCCCCGGCGCCTATGGCGCGGACATCGCGGTAGGCGAATGTCAGCCGCTCGGAATCCCGATGGCCTACGGCGGTCCGGTGGCCGGCTTTTTCGCGGCCAACCAGAAGTATCTGCGCCAGATGCCCGGACGCCTCGTCGGCGAAACGGTCGACCGGGACGGGAAGCGCTGCTGGACCTTGACACTGCAAACCCGCGAGCAGCACATCCGGCGCGAGAAGGCCACATCCAACATCTGCACCAACCAGACGCTCCTGGCCCATCGGGCCACGGTTTACATGAGCCTGCTTGGTCCGGCCGGGATCAGGGAACTGGGAGAGCAGTGCCACGCGCGGGCCTCCCACGCCGCGCGCACGATTGCGGCCATCCCCGGCTATTCGATTCCGCTTTCGGGCGCGCACGTGAAGGAGTTCGTGGTCCAATGCCCGGTGCCGGCGGCGGATGTGGTGCGCTGTGGGCTGGAGCATCAGATTTTGGCGGGGTTGGACCTGGGGCGCTTCGATTCGGCGTGGAAAGACCTGCTCCTGGTGGCGGTTACCGAGAAGCGTAGCGCGGCGGACATCCTGAAGCTGTCTGAGGTCCTGGCGGCTGCGGCCGCCAGTAGTGTCGGTAGTGGTGGTCCGCGTGGATAACCGGCTGATCTTTGAGATGTCCTCGCGGGGACGCACCGGTTACACGATGCCGAAGCTCGACGTGCCGGCGCTCTCCGACGATGACGCAGTACCCCGGAAGTTCCGGCGCGAAAAGCCGCCGGAACTTCCGGAGGTGAGTGAGCCCGAGGTCGTCCGGCATTTCACCAACATCTCCGTGCTGAATCATCACGTGGACCGGGATTTCTATCCGCTCGGGTCGTGCACGATGAAGTACAACCCGAAGGTGAATGATCGGGCGGCGGCACTGCCGGGAATGTCCGATATTCATCCGCTGGCGCCGGAAGAGGTGAGCCAGGGGGCCCTGGCGCTCCTGTTTGACCTGAAGACCATGCTGGCCGAGATCACCGGCCTGCCGGCGGTCACGCTACAGCCGGCTGCCGGGGCCCAGGGTGAACTGACCGCCATGCTGATGTGCCGGCGGTATCACATCGATCGCGGCCAGCCGGAACGGGACAAGGTCATCATTCCCGATTCGGCCCACGGCACGAATCCGGCAACGGTACGGATTGCCGGCATGAAGGTCATCGAGATCAAGTCCAACGCCGCCGGCCTGGTGGACCTGGAAGCGCTCAAGGCCGCGCTTGGCCCCGAAACGGCGGCGATGATGCTGACCAATCCTAATACTCTGGGCATCTTCGAGCGTGACGTCGAAATAATCACGGCGCTCGTGCACGAGGCCGGTGGATTGGTCTACATGGATGGGGCCAACATGAACGCGCTGGCGGGTCAGATCCGGCCGGGCGACATGGGCTTCGACATGATGCATCTGAACCTTCACAAGACATTCAGCCAGCCGCATGGCGGCGGCGGTCCGGGAGCCGGGCCGGTTTGTGTTCGGGCCGACCTGGCGCCCTACCTGCCGGCACCAGAGGTTGTCCGCGACGCCGATGGCCGATTCCGGCTGGATTACGATCGGCCGAAGTCCATCGGGCGCCTGCACGGTCACCACGGTAACTATGGCGCGCTGGTCCGCACGACGGCCTATCTCTGGCTGCTTGGCCGGGAGGGTGTCGAGCGCATGAGCCGGATGGCGGTCATCAATGCCAACTACCTGATGACAAAGCTGGCGCCGATTTTCGAACTGCCTTATGCCGGGCCATGCATGCACGAATGCGTCCTGTCCGGGCGGAAGTTCAAGTCGAATGGCGTTCGAACGATGGATATCGCCAAGAGAATCCTCGACTTCGGCATGTACGCACCGACGGTCTACTTCCCGTTGATCGTCGAAGAGGCGCTCATGATCGAACCGACCGAGTCGGAAACGAAAGACACCCTTGACCGGTTCGTCGAGATCATGCGGACGATCGCGCGCGAGGCGCTCGAAAATCCGGAAATCGTGAAGAACGCGCCGCACACCACACCGGTTCGGCGGCCGGACGAAGGGAAGGCGGCCCGCGAGGCGAAACTCCGGTGGCGGCCGGCGGCCGGTTGACCGGCGATTCCCTTGCTTCGCCGTCGGAGCCTCTGGAATGGCGGGTGGCGCCCTGGCGCCGCGAACCGAAAAAGGCCTTGTTCGCGGTGGTGGTTGTCGCGGCCGGAGTGGTCGGATCGATCTGGTTTTCGGGAGGAATCTGGTTCTTTGGTCTGCTGGCCCTTTTGATTCTCAGCGGTTCGGTCGGGCCCTTCTTCGTCAACAGTCGTTTCGTGTTGGATGATGGGGGAGTCGAGGTCGATTCGCCGTTTATGAGGCGACGTCGCGCATGGCCCGAAATCAAGTCGTATTATGTCGATCGACGCGGGGCGACGCTGTCACCTTTCGTCGGACGGAGCTGGCTCGAATCGTACCGGGCCATCCGGCTGCTTTTTGGAGATCGGGAAGAGGCCGTCCGTGCGCGGCTTCGGGAGCGCCTCGGTGAACCGGCCCGCTGACGGGCAGACCGGCCCGGGCGAGCCAACGCCGGAGGATCTTGATCTGCTCGAGTGGATCGCCACGGCGATCGTCTCGCGACGCATGACGGTGCCGGCAATTCTGTTTTTGGAATCGACGCGGCCGTTGAGTTTTCTGGGAAGCCAGTTTCTCTATTTCCTCGAGCCGATCGTTCGGAGCGTCATCAAGGGCGATCAGTATCGTCGGGTGGCGGTCCTGATGGAGGACCGGGCAAACGTGGAAAGGCTTCTCCTGGCCATCGAGGCCCGGGAGGCGGAATCCGGGGAGCGGGAACGGCTGGCGAAGCAAGCTCGCAGACAGCGCGCCACCGAAGAGGCGGCGCGACGATCGATAAGAGGGGAGCGCAAACCGTGACGAACGAGACGCACTCGGCGCGAATTCCAACCGAGGTACAGTCGGTGCTGGCCACGGACTGCGGCAGCACCACGACGAAAGCCATTCTGATCGAGAAGAAAAACGGCGAATACCGTCTGACGGTCCGGGGCGAGGCGCCGACCACAGTCGAGGCCCCGTTCGAGGACGTTACCCGCGGTGTGCTGAATGCCATCCGTGAGGTGGAGGAGCTTGCGGGGCGCCAGATTCTGGATGGCGAAACGATCATCACGCCGCAAGAGGGGAACCGGGGCGTGGACATCTACCTCTCGACCTCGTCGGCCGGCGGCGGACTCCAGATGATGGTGACCGGCGCCGTGAAGGCCATGAGCGCCGAATCGGCCGAGCGCGCGGCGCTGGGCGCGGGGGCCATCGTCATGGACGTGCTGGCCGCCAACGACGGCCGGCTGCCGCACGAGCGAATCCAGCGGATCCGGCATCTTCGACCGGACATGGTTCTCCTGTCCGGCGGAACCGACGGCGGCGACAAGATCAAGGTGGCCGAAATGGCCGAACTGATCGCGGCCGCCGATCCCAAGGCCCGTCTCGGAACGCAGTACAAGCTGCCGGTCATCTACGCCGGCAACAAGGAAGCTCAGTCGATCGTGAAAGAGCGTATCGGCGATCGAACCGACCTGGAAATGGTCGACAACCTGCGGCCGACACTCGAATCCGAGAATTTGCGGCCGGCCCGTGATGCCATCCATCACCTCTTCATGGAGCATGTGATGGCCCACGCGCCGGGCTATAACAAGCTGGTGACCTGGACCCCGGTGCCGGTAATGCCGACGCCGGGCGCGGTCGGTCTCATGATCGAAACCATCGCGAAGGAGGAGGACATCGACGTGCTGGGCGTCGACATCGGCGGGGCCACCACCGACGTCTTTTCCGTCTTCAGCAAGATTTTCAACAGGACGGTCAGCGCCAACCTGGGAATGTCCTACTCGGTGTCGAACGTGCTGGCGGAGGCCGGCATCGACAACGTCATGCGCTGGGTGCCGTTTCAGATGGACCCGGGCGATCTGCGAAACCGGATCAAGAACAAGATGATCCGCCCGACCACGATTCCACAAACGCTGGAGGAACTCCAGGTCGAGCAGGCCATCAGCCGCGAGGCACTGCGACTGGCGCTGATCCAGCACAAGTCACTGGCCGTCGGCCTGAAGGGGGTGCAGCAGGAGCGGACAATTTCCGACACCTTCAGCCAGACCGCCTCCGGTGAGACGCTGGTCAACATGGAGACACTGGCCCTGGTGGTCGGATCGGGTGGCGTGTTGAGTCATGCCCCGCGACGGGTTCAGTCGGCGATCATGATGATCGATGCCTTCCTGCCGGAGTTCGACACGCAGCTGGCCGTCGATTCCATCTTCATGATGCCGCAGCTCGGCGTCATGTCGACAAAATACCCCCACGCCGCCAATGAAGTGTTCAAGAAGGACTGCCTGATCCGCCTCGGCACCTGCATCGCGCCGGTCGGCCGGGCCAAGGATGGCGAGGCGTGCGTTACCGTCACCGTGAACCACGCGGGGGGCGCTCCCGACAAGCGGGAGGTCACCTTCGGCCAGATGCTGCTGATGACGCTGGACGCCGGGCAGCAGGCGCCCGTCACGCTCGAGCCGACGAAGAATTTCGATGTCGGCGCCGGGAAGGGGAAGTCGCGCACATTCGAGGCCGTCGGCGGCGTTGTCGGTCTGATCATCGATGCCCGTGGTCGCCGGCCGTTCGAACTCCCGACCGACGAAGCCACCCGCGTCAGGAAACTCACCGAATGGAACAAGGCACTCAGCGTCTATCCCGGCGCCTGACAAAGGAGGAATCGTGGCACACGCCTATACTCCCGGCCTCCGCGTCACCGGCCGGACGACACTGCTGAAGACACGCCGCCTGCCGCTTCCGGGCGAAGTGATGGTCCAGGTCGGCGCCAAAGTCTCGGCCGATACGGTCGTGGCCCGCACCGAGCTCCCCGGAAATGTCCGAACGGTGAACGTAGCCAACGTCCTGGGACTTCCGGCGGCCGATGTTCCATCGGCCATGATCGTCAAGGTGGGGGAGATGGTCACCGACGGCCAGATCGTGGCGCAAAGCAAATCCTTCTTCGGCATGTTCAAATCGGAGGCCAAAGCCAATACCACGGGCATGCTGGAGTCGGTTTCCGAAATCACCGGCCAGATCACGCTCCGGGAGGCGCCCATTCCAGTCGAGGTGGACGCCTACATCGAGGGAACCGTCATCGAGGTGATGCCCCGGGAGGGAGTCGTCGTGGAAGCCAGCGGGGCCTTCATCCAGGGGATCTTCGGCGTCGGCGGCGAGACGGCCGGCCGGCTCAAGCGGGTGGTGTCCTCGCCGGAAGAGGGCTTGTCCGACGACAAGCTCCCGGCCGACTGCTCCGGGCTCATTCTGGTTGGCGGCAGTCAGGTCAACCGACAGACAATTATGAAGGCGAAGGAACGGGGCGCCCGCGGTATCGTCATCGGCGGCATCGATGCCGAGGAACTGCGCCTGCTGCTCGGTTACGACCTGGGTGTGGCCATCACCGGCAACGAGACCATCGGCATCACCGTGATCGTGACCGAGGGGTTCGGCCGCCTGACCATGGCGAAAAAGACCTTCGATCTTCTCGGTTCCATGGACGGCCAGGTCACCTCGATCAACGGCGCCACGCAGATCCGCGCCGGCGTTCAGCGCCCCGAAATCCTGGTCCCGATGACCACCGTTTCCGCCGATCATGTCGAAGCCGACTTCGCCGGCGGCCTCGACATCGGCAGCTCCATCCGGGTCATCCGCGAGCCCTACTTCGGCCATCTGGGCATCGTGACCGAACTTCCGCCGGAGCTCCGCGCCCTCGAAACCGAATCACACGCCCGTGTCCTCAAGGTCAAGTTCGCCGACGGCAAGGAAGCGGTTGTGCCGCGTGCGAACGTGGAGATGATCGAGGGGTAGTTGCCGGCGACCGGGAGGCGGCCGATCTCATCCAGTATAGTCAAGACATGATCCGATTGGCCACAACCATGGACGCCGCCGCCTGCCTCGCCATCTACCGCCCGGCGGTGGTCGAGGGCATCGCGTCATTCGAGGCGGACGTGCCCACAATTGCCGAGTTCGAAGCCCGCATCGCGAAGGCCCTGGAGTCGTGGACCTGGCTGGTTTTCGAGGAGGCTGGCCGCGTCGTGGGCTACGCCTATGGTGGCACCCATCGGGCCAGGGCCGCTTATCGCTGGTCGACCGAGACGTCAGTTTACGTGTCGGCCGACCACCATGGCAAAGGCATTGGCCGACGCCTTTACGAGGCGCTCCTCCCGATGCTCTCGGATCGGGGATATGCCACCGCGCTAGCCGGCATCACACTGCCGAACGACGCCAGCGTCGCCCTGCACAATTCGCTCGGCTTCACGCCGATCGGCATCTTCCACCGGGTCGGCTGGAAGTTTGGCCGATGGCATGACACCTTCTGGTCGGAAAAATCGCTGCTGACCGGCAAGCCGCGAATCCTGTTCGTTTGCGTCGAGAACTCAAACCGCAGTCAGATGGCGGAGGCTTTTGGGCGAATTCAGGGCGCCGGTCGGATCGAGGTATTCAGCGCCGGCTCACGCCCGTCGGGCCAGATCAATCCGCGCGCGATCCTGACGATGGCCGAACTCGGCTACGACCTCACCACGCACCGAAGTCGTTCATTGGATGACATTCATCCCGGTCCGTATGCCGCCGTCATCACGATGGGATGCGGCGACGCCTGTCCCTGGGTGCCGGCGGAGCGACGCGAGGACTGGGCCCTGCCGGATCCCCGCGCGATGGCGCCGGCCGAGTTCAACGAGATCCGCGACGAAATTGGACGGCGGGTGGCCGCGCTCATCACGGCGCTTGACGGCGGCTCCGCAGGCCGTTAGCGTACCGATCCAATTCGGTCGATCCGGGCCGTTCGGTCGTTTACATCTGGTGGGGGAACGTCGATGGCGGTTCTGGGACTGACCCGGTTGAGATCCTGGCTGAAAGTCCTCGCCTCCCGATTCACCGCCGCCCTACTCACCAGCTTCGCCATCCTTGCCACCGCAACCATCGCCCTCGCCCAGGAAGCCGCCCCGGCACCTACCGTGTGGTTCGACGTGGACCGACTGAACATACTGATTCCGATCGTCGCATTTACCCTGATCATCCTGTTTTACATTCAGGAAGCGCGGAGGGGAAAGAGTCTCTTCATCCGCAACATGCCGGGCCTCGATGCCATCGAAGAGGCCATCGGCCGTGCCACCGAAATGGGCAAGCCCATTTTGTACGTGCCGGGCATCGATGACGCCACCAACATCCAGACGATCTATTCCATGATCATCCTGAACCACGTGGCGAAGAGGGTGGCACAGTACGACACGCCGCTGATCGTGCCGGTGGGGAAGGCCATCGTGACGCCGATGGCCGAGGAAGCCGTCAAATCAGGCTATGCCGCGGCGGGTCGGCCGGACGCCTACAATCCAAACAATGTCCGCTTTCTTTCGGATGAGCAGTTTGCCTTTACGGCGGCCGTCAATGGCATCATGAATCGGGAGAAGCCGGCGGCCAACATCTACCTCGGCTCGTTCTTCGCCGAGAGTCTTGTCCTTGCGGAAACCGGCATCATGACCGGGGCCATCCAGATTGCCGGGACAGCCAACATCCACCAGCTGCCGTTCTTTGTGGTGGCCTGCGATTACGCGCTGGTCGGCGAGGAATTCTACGCTGCCACCGCCTACCTCTCCCGCGAACCGGGCCTGGTCGGGACGCTGAAAGCCACGGACGTCATGAAAGGCGTCCTGATGGCCACGATTCTCATCGGCGTACTCCTGGAGCAATTACAAATTCACGGCTTCAAGGCCTGGATGCAGCCCAAGTAGACTCAAGGGAGAGGAATGCGCCGCGAAATTCCAATTCTGATCACCATCGTCATCGGCTGGGTCATGGTGATGGACTTCTTCTTTCCGCCGGTATCGAGCGTGGCCACCCGCATGCGCGATTGGACGCTGATCCTGATCGCCATCTCGCAGATGCTGGGCGTGGCCAACGTGGCCCGCATCAACCTGGACAAGGTGTCGCGCAAGCACCCGGACGCGCCGTATGCCATGGTGCTGCTTCTTGCCATCGTCCTCATGATCGCGTTCGGAGTCTTCCTCCCGAAATCCGCCACCATCGGCGGCCTGACCTGGGGCGGCCACGAGGGGGGGAGCGTTTTCGACAAGGTCTACAACCAGATGTACGTGCCGATGCAGGGAACCATGTTCTCGTTGCTGGCCTTCTTCATCGCCTCGGCCGCCTACCGTGCCTTCAAGATTCGGAGCCCCGAAGCGACGATCCTCGGGGTTACCGCCGTCATCATCATGATCGGCCAGGTGCCGATCGGTTCGCTCCTGTGGGATGGCATGCCCGGCCTGTCCGCCTGGATCATGAACGTGCCCAACCTGGCGGCCAAGCGGGCCATCCTGATCGGCGCCGCCCTCGGCGCCATTGCCACCGGCATGAAGGTCATTCTCGGCCTCGAACGCAACTACGTGGGAGGCGAGTAGACCATGGACTGGATGCAGCGCCTCGAAAAGCTCGACCGCCGAATCATCTTCGTCATCATGCTGATCGCCGTTTCCATTCCGGTGCTGGTGCGGCTCGACATGCCGATTCCCTCCAGCAAGGAAGTCGACGACTACTACGAAACCATCGAGAAACTCCCGGACGGCTCGGTTGTCTTCTTCCCGGCCGATTTCGACCCGGGGAGCGTGGCGGAACTCGAGCCGATGATGCGCTCGGCGCTCACCCATCTCTGGCGGAAGAACTGCAAGATCGTCTGCTTCACGCTCTGGGATACCGGGCCGGGCATCGTCGACGCCATCCTGCGCGACATGGCCGGGAAGATGAACAAGGAGTACGGCACCGACTATGTCTTCCTCGGTTTCAAGGCGGGACGCGAAGTCATCATGGTCCAGATCGCCAACAGCATCTCCGGCGTTTTCCCCCAGGACTACTCCGGAAAACCCACGAAGGATCTGCCGCTGATGCAGCAGGTGGACAAGCTGACGGACACCAAGCTGATCGTGAACATATCGGCGGGCTACCCCGGCACGAAGGAATGGGTGCAGCAGGTCCGCACCCGGTACGCCGTCCCGATGCTCTCCGGCTGCACCGGCGTGTCGGCTCCCGAATACTATCCCTACTACCAGTCCGGCCAGCTGTCGGGACTCCTCGGCGGGCTGGGCGGCGCGGCCAAGTACGAAGCGCGCGTCGGAGTGAAGGGGGATGCCACCGCCGGCATGCCCGCGCAGTCCATGGGCCACCTGGCGGTCATCGCCCTGATCCTGATGGGGAACGTCCTGTACGTCGTCAACAAGAAGAAGGCGGGGGCGCGATGAACATCTCCACCGAAGTCTGGATCTGGGTCAGCGCGCTCCTGACGCTTGCGATTTATTCGTATCTGTACCGCGACAACCCGGTCTATAAGTTCGCCGAGTACCTGTTCGTCGGCCTGGCCGCCGGCTACTACTTCACGATTTATTACCGGAATACGCTGATCCCGAACCTGATTGACCCCATCCTGGCGGGCCCGAAGGACTTGAACTACTTCTGGTATATCGTGCCGATTGGCCTCTCGATACTACTGCTGTCGCGCTTCGTCCCGTCGATCAGCTGGCTCAGCCGCTGGCCGATCGGATTCATGGTCGGAGCTTTTGCCGGCCTGGCCATCATCGGCAACGCCCAGGGAGATCTGATCAGCCAGGTCCAGGCCAACCTGTTGCCACTTGTCGATCCCGATTCCGTCACGGGCTTCAACAATGCCTCTGGAATCGGCGGCAAACTCCTCGGCATCCTCTGGATGTTCGGCAACATTCTCCTGATCGTCGGCCTCATCACGACGCTGATCTTTTTCTTCTTCAGCCTCGAACACAAGGGCCCCGTCGGCGCAACCGCCAAGGTCGGCGTCTACTTCCTGATGCTCTCCTTCGGCGCCTCCTTCGGCTTCACCGTCATGTCCCGCATCTCGCTCCTCCTCGAACGCCTCCGCTTCCTGTACGGTGACTGGCTCGGCTTCACCATCGTCCGCTAACTGGCGCTTCACGTTCGACGGCCCCGCCACCGGGGCCGAGCAGATGGCGCGCGACACCGCGCTGTTCGAAATCGCCGAGGCCGATCCCACCTCGCCACCCGTCTTCCGCCTGTACACCTGGTCGCCGCCGGCCATCTCGCTGGGTCACCACCAGGTCATCGAGGATGAAATTGATGTCGAGGCCGCGCGCGCGCGGGGCTACGACATCGTCCGGCGCCCCACCGGCGGCCGGGCAATCCTTCACCACGAGGAGTTGACCTACGCGATTGTGGCGCCACTCGACGACCCGCACGTCGGCGGACGACTGCATGAAAGCCACGGTCGGATCTCGGAGATTTTTCGACGGGCGCTGAACTCGCTGGGGGTTACCGCCGTGATGGCCGCCGCCGCAGTGGAGGACAGCGCCACCGTCGATCCACGCGAGGTCGGAGTCTCCGCTCCCTGCTTCGCCGCCGCCACGCGTACGGAACTGATGGTGAACAGCCGGAAGATTCTAGGCAGCGCCCAGCGCCGCGGCTCCCGCGCCTTTCTTCAGCACGGATCGCTCCTGATCGGGGAGGGGCACCTGGGGCTGGTGGATTGCCTCAAGTTGCCGGAGGTTGCCCAATCACGATGGCGGCGACGCCTCGCTTCGACCACGACCACCCTGGGCATCGAGATGAAGCGCGTCCCCGGGGTGGATGAGCTTGTTCAAGCACTGGGGCGGGCGCTCGCCGATACCGTCACGGTTACCGCCCGACAAGCGTCTTGATGCGACTCCAGGTGGTGCGCTCGACGCCCACGCTCTGCGAGGCATCGCAGGGATTGTAGCCGGCGATGGCGCCTCCAAAGCTGAAACGAGCCGTTCCGAGGTACTCGTCCAGGACCAGGTTCTGCGTCGCACCACAATTGGCCACCCTGGCGACGCCGTCGATCGGTCGCGGAATGATCTTGAGAATGTCGGCCGAGTAGGCCGCCAGGTAGAAGAAGCCGCCGACGGCCGTGGCGCCGGTCTGGCACCGGTTGGCGGTATCCCAGGTGAGCGAATTGCCGCTCCCCGGTTTCGGCCAGGATCGGGTGCCCGGAGTGGGGAATTCCAGCGTGGCGCAGAGCGTCCAGCCGAATACGTCGATCCCCTGCAGGTTGGCATCACCGTCAGACCGCCCCTGGTCGTAGTCGATGCCGCACTGGAGCCCGCCCAACTCCGTGAATCTTGTAGCCAGGAGATAGACGAAATACCACGGCCCGGTGCCGCCGATCGGCGCCAGGTCGCCCCGTGTCACGGCGTCCCGGCAATTGGCCAGCTGACCGGAAACGCATGGTGACTTGGTTGTCGGGGCCGCCACGTGCAACATCAGGCGGGCGTTCGAGTTGGATTGATGCGTCAGCTGGTTGACTACGTTGGACAGGGGGGACCAGTTGGGCACTTCGTCGCCTGTCTTGAGTGCAAAATAGTAGCGGACGCCGGACGTCAACCCGCTGACTGTCATCCCCTGGCGCGCGCCGGGCAATCCCGGCACCGGTTCACCGACGACCGCCGTCGCGGCGACGAAGTTGGCGGCGGTGATGGGAAGCGCCGATCGGCGCATGTCATAAACGACGGCCCGACCGCTGAGACTGTCATCGCCGGGAACGGTCCACTCCAGCGCCGCGTAATTGATGTCCGCTGCCGTCACCCCCAGATCGATGACCGCCGCGGGGGGGATTGTGTCGGGCGGGCCCGTGGCGAGCGTGACGGCTGTGGCCACGTTCGACAGTCCGGACCAGAGAGGCACTTCGTCACGTGTGCGAAGGGCCGCGTAGAAGCGCGTCCCCTCGGACAGTCCCGTCAGCGCAAACGTTTCCAGGGTTCCGGACGGCCCAGGCAACGGCTCGCCGGTGGCCGCGTCGGCTGCCCCAAAATTGGCTGAGGTGATGGGGGCGGGGGAGTAGCGGAGGTCGTATTCCGCCGCCTGTCCGACGGTGCCGTCATCCCCCGGCGCATTCCACGCCATCAGAAAGCTGGACGCCGTCACGTCGGTGATCGTCAGCGTCGTGACGGCAGCGGGCGGGGTCGTGTCCGGCGCCGGGAGTGTCGTAGCGACGAGGACGTTGGACAACGCCCCCCAGTTCTGCGCGTCGTCTACGGCCCTGATGGCCACGTAGTAGGTCGTACCGTGTTGGAGCGAGTAGATATTGGTCTCCTGTACAACGCCAGGACCATTCGGGGTCGGCACGTTTGTGATGGGAAACGCCGCGGCAAAGTTCGCCTCGGTCAACGGTAACGTGGAACGGCGCAGGTCGTAACCCTGGCAGCGACGTCCGTAACCGTTGGGACCGTCTTCATCCGGTGCCGGCCACCGGACTCGCAGATAGTTCGTGGACCGGTCGGCAAGGCTCAGCACGATGGCGGAGGGGGGCGACGTGTCCGGTACCACGACGAAATCGCACGTTTCGACACAGGGATTACAACCGGCGGTCATGCCCCCGCCAGAGAATTCGACACTCCCCAGATCCGAGGGGAGAAGATTGAATACGACCGCATTGCAGTTGGCCACCGCAGCCAGGTTGTCCACTGGCCGCGGGATCAGTTCAAGTCGATCGTTGGTTGTATACGCGCCGACGTAAAAGTAACCAACAACGGCCGTCTCGCCGGTCTGGCAGGCGTTCGTGACATCCCACGTGAGGAGGTTGCTGCTGCCGGGCTCAGGCCATGGTCGCGGTGCGGTGGTGCTGAATTCAAGCGTGGCACAGTTGGTCCAGTTTACCTCTTTCGGCAGTGCGGAGACTTGACATGAGGGTCAGATCCCGGACAATGTCAACGGGTCTGCCTGCATCGAGTCTACAAGTGAATCCGACTCATCGCAATCCCGGTTTGATTCGGCTGACCCCGGGCCCCAATGAGGTTCGACAAGGAGCTCTACTGCATAGCCGCAGGTGGAAAGCATGAGAAAGCAGTACGACTTTTCAACAGCTCGCCGGAATCCGTACGCCAAGCGCCTCAAGAAGCAGGTCACGATTCGCCTCGATGAAATCACGATTGGCTATTTCAAGGTGCTGGCGGAAGAGACGGGTGTGCCATATCAGACCTTGATCAATCTCTATCTCCGCGACTGCGCCACCACCGGGCGACGACTCTCGATGAACTGGAAGCCGGCTGCCTGAGGATGACGGAGCGGAAGGGATGGAGTTCCGCTCGCCTGGACAACGGGCCTCTGACATGATCGTCACGCGGTGGCCCAGCGTTCCTCTCGCCATCATCGTTTTCATCTTCTCCTCGGGCGCCGGCATCCTTGACAGCTACCTGTCATCGGCACAACCGCGGGCCCCGATCTCCTCCTCCAGTGCCCGGTCGCCCAAAAACCTGATCCTCCTGATCGGTGACGGCTTCGGCCCCGCCTACGCCACCCTCGCCCGGGCCGTGGCCGGGCGGGAGCTGGTGCTTGATGCGTATCTTGTGGGGAGTGCCGGAACGGCGGCTCTGGATTCGCGGGTGACCGATTCGGCGGCGGCGGCAACGGCACTGGCCTGCGGTTTGACGACGCTCAACGGCGCCATTGCCGTGGACAGCGCCGGCGTTTCGCGGAGGACCATCCTGGAAGCCGCCGAAGCCCGGGGCATGAGCACCGGATTGGTGACAACCAGCCGGATTACTCATGCCACGCCGGCCTGCTTTGGCGCGCACCACGTCAGTCGGAACGAGGAAAATGAGATTGCGTCGCAGATGCTGGCGAGTGGTGTCGATCTTCTCCTGGGCGGAGGCAGCCGGCAATTCCATCCCTTGCCGGCCGCCGCCCATCAAGACCAGCGTGATCTCCTGGCGGAGGCGGCTTCCGATGGTTTTCACCTTGTCACCACCAACACGGAACTCGAGAGTGCCGCCTCCGGGCGCCTTCTTGGCCTCTTCGGCCCATCTCACATGAGCTATGTTCTCGACCGTGACGATTCAGAGCCATCGCTTCCGGCCATGACCCGGGTGGCGCTGGACCGCCTTTCCCGTGACCCGGATGGCTTCTTCCTGATGGTCGAAGGAGGCCGCATCGACCACGCCGGCCATGACAATGATCCCGCAGCCGCGGTCGCCGAAGTATTGGAGTTCGATTCCGCCTTCAACACCGTCCTCGACTGGTCGCGCCGGGATGGACAGACGCTCGTCGTGGTGACGGCCGATCATGAAACCGGCGGCCTGTCGCTCGGCACCGCCATCGATGGAAGGGCCCGCTATGAATTCCATGCGGAAGCACTGAAGCCGGTCAGGAAATCAGCGGAGGCCATGGCGAGTCGGATGACCGATGGTGAAAACGCGCGCAAAGTTCTCCTCGAGGACGCCGGTATCCGGGATCTGAATGAAGCCGAAGCCACCGCCATCGACCTGGCCACTAGAAATGACCGGACCATCCTGATCGGCCACGCCATCAGCCGGCGCGCCATCGTTGGCTGGACCACGCTGGGGCATACCGGCGTCGATGTCGGCGTCTACGCCTTCGGCCCCGGCGCAATACGATTCGCCGGCCATCGGCACCTGGCCGCTGTCGGTCGCGAAATGGCGACTGCCCTGGGATTGAAGATTGGGGGGCCGATCAACGAATAGCGCGCCCCGTTGACGTTTATTCCACGACGTTTCTATACTGCGGCACCAGCAGGGCACCCCGGCATTCCGTCACGCTTCCCCGCACGGAAGGAACGATGAACCGAATGGCACGCTATCGTCTTGTTGGATCCGGGCCAATGGTCGGGACGTTTGCCCTCGCCGGTCTGGCCCTCATGGCACTGCACCTCGCCGGCTGCTCCGGCGGCTCCCGCCCCGGCGCCTCGGCCCGGCCAAGAAATCCGATGCCCGAGGAGCCATTGATCGTTGACATTCCGCCCGGCGTGCCGGGTGGGCGCATCGTCGTGTCCATCCTGGGGGCGCCGAAATCGTTCAACGTGACCGTGTCGAATGAGTCGGCCACCAATGATGTGATTTCCGGCGCCGTCTGGGAGGGGTTGCTGGAGTATGACAATGTCGAGCAGCGGATCCAGCCGGGGCTGGTGTCACGGTGGGAATCGAACGCGGCCGGGACCGTCTGGACGATGACGCTTCGGAAGGGTCTTCGCTGGTCGGATGGGGCGCCGCTGACGACCGATGACGTGATGTTTACGGCGGCGGTCCTTGCGGATTCGGTGTTGCGGCCCAATTCGGCGAGTCTGCTTCGGCAGGGGGGAAAGTTTCCAACCTTTGCGAAGGTGGATGACCTCACCTTCACCGTGACACTCGAGAAGCCGTTCGGGCCGTTTCTCCATGCCGTTTCGGGCCCTCGGATCATTCCGAAGCACAAGTTGGAGGCGGCCTGGAAGGCGGGGCGGTTCAGCCAGACGTGGGGCGTGGATACGCCGCCGGACAGTCTGGTCGGATCGGGGGCATTCGTCATTGCCCGTTATGTCCCGAACGAGTCCGTCGTGTTGAAGCCCAATCCCTGGTACTACAAGTTCGATTCGAAGAAACAGAGGTTGCCCTATCTCGACGAACTGATCTGGGTGGTCGTGCCGGATCAGAATGCGGAGGTGATCAAGTTCAAATCTGGCGAGATCGACGGGTTGTACATCCGGCCCGAGGACTATGACGGGCTGAAGGCCGGCGAGGCGGCGGGGGGCTACTCGGTCGTTGACCTGGGATCCGAGTACGGATCGAACTTTCTCTGGTTCAACGAGAACCGGGGGCGGGATGCAAAAGAAAAGCCCTATGTCGATCCGATCAAGCTCTCCTGGTTCACCAACCGCGATTTCCGCCGGGCGATTGCGCATGCCATCGATCGGGAATCGATCATCCGCAACGTCTTTCACGATCGGGCGGTGGCTCAGCACGGGCCGATTCCGGATGTAAACAAGGAATGGCATAACGCGGGCATCGTCCGCTACGACTATGACCTGGACAAGTCACGGCAGATCCTGGCCTCGGCCGGCTTTGCCGACAAGAATGGCGACGGGAAGCTGGAGGATGCCGCCGGACACCCCGTGTCGTTTCGTCTCAATACCAATTCGAGTACCAAGGAACGGATCGGCGCCTGCACGCTGATCGCCGAGGATTTGAAGAAAATCGGCATCGAAGTGCAGTTTCAGCCCGTGGAGTTCAACACGCTGACCACGCTGGTTCAGCAGTCGTTCGACTATGACGCCGCCATGCTTGGCCTCTCCGGCGGCAATCCACCCGACCCGGTCATGGCCGCGGGCACGCTCCTTTCGAGCGGCGCGACGCATTTCTGGTGGCCCAACCAGAAGACGCCGGGGACGGCCTGGGAGGCGGCCATCGACTCCCTGTATGACGCGCAATTGGGCCTGTCAGACACGAAGCTCCGCAAACCGTACGTCGACAGGATCCAGGCGATCTTCGCGGACGAACAGCCGGCCATTTACACGGTCAGCCGGCGCGGGTTCGTGGCGGTGCGGCACAAGCTCCGGAACGCGCGGCCCAGCATCTTCCGGCCCTACATCGTCTGGAATGCCGAGGAACTCTGGATAGATCCGAAGGCGGGCGGGGAGACGGCTTCGAAGTAGATTTTCCGACTTGCGGAGTGGGTCCTGCGTCATGATCTTCCTGCCCGCTGGAACAGACTTCCCGGCTCAAGTAATCTGCCCCACATGTCCCCTGGTTATTCCACTTGATCGCCCTGATCCTCCGGCGCCTCGCCGCCCTCATTCCCGTCCTCCTGGGCATTTCCCTCCTCACCTTCCTGCTGATCCAGCTCGCGCCGGGCGATTATCTCTCCCAGATGGAGATGGATCCGTCGGTCAGCCGCGAATCGCTCGAAGCGATGCGGCAGGAGTTCGGGCTCGACAGGCCGGCGTGGCAGCAGTACGCCATTTATCTGAAGAACATCGTGGTTGATCGGGACTTCGGGTTTTCGTTCAGCCGGCGGCAGCCGGTTATCACGATCCTGTTCGAGTCGCTGGGGAACACGCTGATCCTCTCTCTGGCGGCGGCGCTCCTGACCTGGCTCCTGGCCATTCCGCTGGGGGTGCTGGCGGCGGTGCGGCAGCACTCGTGGGTGGATCGACTGGCTTCGGGGGCGGGGATGATCGGACTGGCCATCCCGGAAGTGTTCCTGGCGCTCCTGCTCATGCTGATGGCCTACAAGACCGGCTGGTTTCCGGTGAACGGGATGCGGGGGCTCGACCACGACTCGCTCTCCTGGTTCGGGCAATTGCTCGACATCGGGCACCATCTCGTGCTGCCGGCCCTTGTTCTGGCCACGGTGCCGCTGGCCAGCCGGATGCGGCAGATGCGGGCCAACCTCCTCGATGTCCTGCGAGCCGACTACGTCACGACGGCCCGGGCCAAGGGGCTTACCGAACGGCGCGTTATTCTGCGGCATGCGCTTCCCAACGCGTTGAATCCGCTGATCACGTTGTTCGGCTACACGATCGGCGGCCTGTTGTCCGGCTCGTTTCTCGTCGAGAACGTGATGGGATGGCCGGGCCTCGGCCGCGTGGCGATCGAGGCGCTCAACACGCGCGATCTCTACCTGGTCATGGGGAGCGTGCTGATGGCCTCCACGGTCCTGATCCTCGGAAACCTGGTGGCCGACATCCTGCTGGTGATATCCGATCCGAGAATTCGACACGGGGCTTCCGATGGGTAAGTCGCCGCGCACGCCGCCCACGTCTCCAGGCGCCATCGTCTGGTGGCGGCTCTCCCGGAACCGCCCCGCGTACTGGGCGCTTCGCGTTCTCGGCATCCTGTATGCCGTGGTGTTCTTCGCGCCGATCCTGGCGCCGTATGGCGAATCCAGCGCCGAGCGGACGCGCCCGTACGAGCCGCCGGTGTCGTGGGCCTGGTCCGGTGGACCGGCGATCCGGGCGATGGAACGGGTGGGGGGAGTGTCGCGCCCATCGGAGGCGCTGCCTCATCGGCTGGCCTTCTTCGTGCGAGGCGATCGATACGACCTGATGCCGGGAGTGACATGGGATCGACACCTGTTCGGCTTCGCCGCTGGAGGCACCGACCGCGTCTACCTGATGGGCGCCGATCAGTTCGGGCGCGATGTTTTTTCGCGCCTGCTGTACGGCGGTCGGGTGTCGCTGTCGGTCGGCCTGATCGGGGTATTGATCAGCTTTGTGCTTGGCCTCTGGATTGGCGGCTGGGCCGGCTATCGGGGGGGATGGACCGATGCCCTCCTGATGCGCGGTTCGGAAATTCTCATGTCGATTCCGGCGCTCTATCTGATCCTGGCGCTGCGCACCGCCTTTCCGGCCTCGCTGCCGTCGCAGTGGACCTATCTCATGATCATTCTCATCCTGTCACTCGTCAGCTGGACCGGCCTCGGGCGCATCGTGCGGGGTATGGTGCTGTCGCTCAAGACCCGGGACTACGTGGTGGCGGCTGAGGCGCTGGGCGTGCCGGCCGGTCGCATCCTGATGCGCCACCTGCTTCCGAACACGCTGTCATTTGCCGTGGTGGCCGCTACGATCGCCATTCCGGGTTACATCCTTGGCGAGGTGGCGCTGTCGTTTCTCGGCGTCGGAATCCAGGAACCGGCGGCCTCGTGGGGAAATATGCTGCAGCAGGCGTCGTCGGTTTCGACGATGGAGGCGGCACCGTGGATCCTGTGGCCGGGAGTGGCCATCTTCGTGACGGTGCTGGCGTTCAATATTCTTGGTGATGGACTGCGCGATGCGCTGGATCCGAGGCATCTCGATGGGTGAGGTACCGCTGCTTGCCGTGCGTCATTTGACGGTGGAGTTTTCGAGTTCGAGCGGCGCTTCGCGCCGGATACTCGATGATGTCAGCTTCGAGGTGGGGGCGGGGGAGTCGTTGGGTTTGGTTGGCGAATCCGGTTCCGGCAAGACGATGTCCGCCTTGGCGGTGATGGGTTTGTTGCCCTGGCCGGGTCGTCAGACTGGCGGGCAGATACTCTGGGAAGGTTCTGACCTGGCCTCATCTGGCGCCGAAAAGAGGCGCAAGCTTCGGGGACTGGGAATGGCCATGATCTTCCAGGAGCCGCTCTCCAGCTTGAACCCCGTGATGAGCTGCGGCGATCAGGTGTCGGAGGCGCTGCGCGATGAGGCGCGGCTCTCGAAGGCGGCGGCGCGGGCTCGTGCAGTCGAACTCCTGGCAAAGGTTGGCATTCCCGATCCGGCCCGGCGCGCGGCTGATTACCCGCACCAGATGTCCGGGGGGATGAGGCAGCGAGTGATGATCGCCATGGCGCTGGCACTCTCGCCCCGGCTGCTGATTGCCGACGAGCCGACGACGGCGCTGGACGTGACGATCCAGGCGCAGATTCTCGAACTGCTGCAGCGGTTGTGCGAGGAGGAGAAACTGGCGCTGCTCCTGATCACTCACAACTTCGGCGTGGTGGCCCGGCTGACGCAGCGGGTCGTGGTGTTGAACGGGGGGCGGGTAATGGAGGCGGCGCCGACGGCGGAGCTGCTGGCCAAGCCTAAGCATGACTACACGAAGGCGTTGCTGGCGGCGGTGCCGCGTCTGGACGGGCCGCGCCGACCGACGTCGCGGTCGGTGGATCCTTCCTCGCGGGGCCCGATGCTCGTTCTCGAAAACGTCGGCCGCCGGTTTGCCGTCGGGCGTTCCGGTTTCTTCGGCCCGCCGCGCTGGCTGGAGGCGGTGCGGGATGTGTCGCTGACCGTCGAGCGGGGGGAGACGCTCGGCCTCGTCGGTGAATCGGGGTGCGGCAAGACAACGTTGGGTCGGATGATCCTGCGCCTCCTTCGCCCCAGCGGCGGACGCATTGTGTTCGATGGTGTGGATGTCACGCGGTTGAAACCGGCTGAACTACGCTCGATGCGCCGGCGGATGCAGATGGTCTTCCAGGATCCGGCCGGATCGCTCAATCCGCGGTTGACGGTGGAATCAATGCTGACCGAACCGCTGGAAGTGCATGGCGTGGCTCGTGGTCGGGCCGCCAGGGCGATGGCGGGGGAGTTGCTCGAACAGGTGGGGCTGCCGGCCGACGCCGGTCGGCGCTTTGCCCACCAATTTTCGGGCGGGCAGCGCCAGCGAATCGGCATCGCCCGGGCGCTCGCCCTCTCGCCCGAATTCCTGGTCCTGGACGAACCGGTTTCGGCGCTCGATGTGTCGGTTCAGGCCCAGATACTGGATCTGCTGGCCCGGCTCCGGCAGGAGCGACAGTTGACTTCGATTTTCGTCGGCCATGACCTGTCGGTCATCCGCCAATTCTGCGATCGGGTGGCAGTCATGTATCTGGGTGAGGTCGTGGAAGTGGCTGCGGTGGATGATATTTACACCGATCCCCTCCACCCTTACACGAAGGCGCTTCTGGCGGCCGTGCCGCGCCTCGAACCTGGTGCGCCGGCCCCGGCGCCGCTTCCGGGGGACCCTCCCAGCCCTCTCGCGCCGCCCCTTGGCTGCCGGTTCCACCCCCGCTGCCCGGAGGCCCGGGAATCGTGCCGGCGGGAGGGCCCGGTCCTGGTCGAGTTGGGCGGGGGACGCCTCCTGCGTTGTCCGGTGGTGCAGGAGCGCCTTTCGGCCGGGTGATCTCCCCCGTTCCGGTATCAAGTTCCTGGGCCACCCGCCGATAAATGACCGAGGCCATTCGACTTCCATTTGGCAGGGGGAACCCGCGTCCTTGTTGCTCAACCGAAACGTTCAGTATTACATTGCCCTCATCGTCGGGCTGGCCGGGTTGGCCATCGTGCTCGGTTCCACCCGCATCGCGACGTGGGACTGGCAGCAGCTGACACTTTGGTCACTGGTGTGCGTCATGGCGGAACTCCTCTGGTTGAATACGCTCACCGGCCAGGGGACCGTCAGCATGGCCTCGACATTCAACCTCGCCGTCATCTTCCTGATCGGCTGGGAAAAATCGCTCTGGGTAGTGGGTGCGTCGACGCTCTTCGCCAACCTGGCGATCCAGAAGAAGGAGTGGTTCAAGGCGCTTTTCAACACGTCGCAATCGGCGCTGTCGACGGCGCTGGCCGGCGTTGTCTTTCTCGCCACCGGTGGTGTCACCCTGCTGCCCCACGCCGATACCCCGGGTGCCCAGCAGATCGCCGCGTTCCTGACCCGATTCAATGATGCCCGACTCATCCTGCCATTCCTGTTCTCCGGGCTGACCTATCACTTCGCCAACACGTTTCTCGTATCCGGCGTCATCTCCCTGGCCTCCCGTGAGCGACTGATACCCACCTGGCGCCAGAACTACGGCTACTCGGAGGAAATCGTCTCGTCCCTGGCGCTCCTCTTCCTGTCGCCGCTGGTCGTGCTGTCGTTCGGTTCCGTGTCGTTCCTCGGCATTGTCCTGTTCTTCGTGCCGCTGGTGTTCGTGCGCGACGCCTCGATGCGCTACGTCCAGCTCAAGAAGGCCCAGGACGTTCTCATCCGGACCGAGCGGATGGTGGCCAAGGGGGAAATGGCGGCGGAGATCGGTCACGAGCTGAACAACTACCTGGCGGCGATCTCCGGACGGGCCCAGATGATCCTGATGCTGGCCCCGATCGACGGCGATGCCAGGTTGCGCAAGTGCGCCGAGGTCATCTACGAAAACACGTCCAACATGGTGACGCTGACCGCGGGCCTCATGAGTGCGGCCCACAAGGAAACCCGGAAGCGGCCGGCCAACCTGAATGACATGATCAACAAGACGATCGAGTTCGTGAAGCCGCAAAACAAGTTCAACAACGTCAAGTTCGAGCTGGAACTGGACGCCGCCGTGCCTATGGGTCAGCTGGATCCGGCCCAGATTCAGCAGGTGCTGCTGAATCTTTTTTCCAATGCCGCCGATGCATTACAAGAGTGCGACGTCCCCGAGAAGAAAATCCACATCATGACCCGCCACGAGCCCGACCGGGGCCAGATCATCATGAGCGTGAGCGACAACGGCCCCGGGATGAGCGCCGCCGTGGCCGCCCGAGTGTTTGAGCCGACCTTCACCACCAAGGAGAAGGGGCATGGCTTCGGCCTCTCCGCCAGCTATCGCATCATCGAGAATCACGCCGGCCGCATCCACGTCGATTCGCGTCCCGGCGACGGCGCCACGTTCACGGTCCAGCTGCCGCTTCGGGCGGCCTGATACCCCGCGCGGCCAGCCGCGCGGCCCGTGATAATCTCCCGCTTCGTTAATTGGTCATGGAGCCCGGCATCTGGAGAAGTTCATGCCCCTCACCGAAGCGGAAGCGGCGCTTCGTCTCAAAGAGCAGAAGCCCGAGTTTGGTGTACCCGAATCCGTCGTTGCGGCGCTCCGGCAAGCCGGCCACGAAGCATGGCTGGTCGGTGGCACCGTGCGGGATCTGCTCCTCGGCCGGGCGGCCGGTGATTTCGACCTGGCTACCGATGCCACGCCCGACTGGATGATGGCGCACCTGCCGCATCCGGTGGCGACGGGCCTCCGGCACGGGACCGTCACTTCAGTCGTCGATGGGACGCATGTCGAGGTGACAACGTTTCGAACGGATGTCGGCTATTCCGACGCGCGGCATCCCGACGCTGTCCTGTTCGTTCGCTCGATCGAGGAGGACCTGGCGCGCCGGGATCTGACCATCAATGCGATGGCCTTCTCCCTGCTCGATGATCAGTTTCGCGATCCGTGGGGTGGACTCAAGGATCTCGACGCGGGCGTCGTTCGGGCGGTCGGCGATCCAATTCGGCGTTTCACGGAGGATGGCCTGCGCCCGTTGCGAGCCATCCGCCTGGCGGTGCAACTCGGCTTCGACCTGGAAGAGGCAACGGCCCTGGCCATTCCGAAAGCGCTCCACTCGGTTCTGATGGTGTCACCGGAGCGCGTGCGAGATGAGTTCAACAAGATGCTTCTCGCCGACCTGCCTTCGCGCGCCATCGAGATGATGCGACGCACCGAACTGCTCGGCCTGGTGCTCCCCGAAATGCTCGAGGGGGTCGGCTGTCATCAGAATCGCTGGCATTCGTACGATGTATACGGTCACTCGCTGCAGGTGCTGGACAACGCCCCGGGGTCGAAGCTCGAAGTGCGGCTGGCGGCATTGTTGCACGATATCGCCAAACCGAGAACGAAGGTTGTGGTGAGCGGCGACGGGACTTTCTACAACCATCAGCATGTCGGCTCGGTGATGACCCGGGGCATTCTGACCCGACTCAGGTATCCGCCCGCCGTCGTCGATCGCGTGTCCTCCCTCGTCGACAACCACATGTTTCACTACGACGGTCACTGGACCGACGCGGCGGTGCGCCGGTTCATCAAGCGCGTCGGTATCGACCAGGTGGCGGATCTCTTCGACCTGCGGCTGGCCGATTCGCTGGGAAAAGGGCCCGACGCATTCTTTTCGGGCGATATCGGGGAATTGCGGGTACGAGTCGAGGCCGAACTGGCCCGCTCGGCGGTCCTGGACGTCAGTCAACTGGCAATCGGCGGCCGGGAGGTCATGGAGGCCCTCAATCTCGCGGGCGGGCCCGCCGTGGGGGAGGCGCTCCGCTTTCTTCTCGATCGAGTCATCGAAGACCCCGCCAGGAACACCCCGGAAGGGCTACGGCAATTGCTGTCAATTGACTACCGAAAGATGACTTGACAGCTCAGCCCGTTCTTCCTACAGTCCCGGTCATTCTATCCGGGCCGGCCGCAACAACTTGAGTCCCCTCACCGCCGGTCAGGGCCATTCCGTACGCAACTTGCCACCAATCCCAGCAGGCGGGTCTGCCCGGCCAGGGCGCACCCGGTGAGGAGTTTAATGCCGAAACGACACCGGCGCCTGGCGCCCATCGCGGCAATTGTGCCGCTCGTGGCCTTCCTGGCCATCGGCCTTTCCGTGCGAATCTTCAAGGGGCCGTATCAGGACACGACGGGCCTCCTGACTCCGTCCATTCCCACGGCGGTAACGAACCGACCGGGGTGCCTGGAAGTAGGGCACGTGCCTCGCGGTTCGACACTGGCCGAAGTTCTCGAGAATGAGGGCGTGCGTCCGGAAGAGGCCCGGGCCTGGGTCGACCGGCTGGGCTCACTTTTCGATCTTCGTCGTGTTCAAACGGATCATCAGTACCGGATTCTCTCGCACGAGGATGGTTCGTTGATGCGGCTGGAATTCCAGCCCGACGACCTGGGATATTTCGTGGTCGAGCCGGATTCGACAGGCCTCAAGGCCTGGCGGGAGATCGAACCGTTCGATCGGGTCTACCGCAAGGTGTCGGGCGATGTCCGCGGTTCGCTCTACGCCAGCATGATCAAGACGGGTCTCGACGCGGGGCTCGTGGCCACCTTTTGCGAGGTCTTCAGCTACGACGTCGACTTTGTCACCGAGACACGCGACGGCGACCGGTTCGAGTGCCTGCTCGAGGAGCGGCTCCGGGATGGGCGTCCCATTGGCACGATGCGGCTCCTCTCAGGGCAGTATCAGAACGGCGACGAGGCTGTACAGGCGTACTGGTACGAGCGGACACACGGCAAGGGGGAGTGGTATCGCCCCGACGGCCAGGCGCTGAAGCGGGCCTTTCTCAAGTCGCCGCTGAACTACACCCGCATCTCTTCCGGATTCAGTCAGAACCGGCGTCACCCGATCTTCAAGACCGTACGGCCCCACCTTGGGGTTGATTACGCCGCGCCGACCGGCACCCCGGTCGTGGCGGTGGCTGAGGGCACGGTCCGCTCGGTGGGGTGGGTCAACGGTTATGGAAAACTGGTCCGCATCAAACACGCCGACGGTATTGAAACTTACTATGCCCACCTGTCGAACTATGGCCGCGGCCTGCGCGCCGGAGACTCCGTCAATCAGAATCAGGTGATCGGCTATGTGGGGCAAACAGGTCACGCCACGGGACCACATCTTGATTTCCGGGTTGAAGTGGACGGCCGGTTCGTCAATCCCCTGGGGTTCAAATCGACGGGAGGCGAGCCGCTCCCGGCCGCCGAGCTGGCACAATTTCGGCGGGCGACCGATGCCTATCGGGATGTCATGGTCCGCCTCGACCGGCGGGCTGCGCTCCCGGAAGCCGAGTTCGCGGCGCTGGTCAACACGGCCGTCGCCCCATTTCTTGACACTCAGCATGCCCCTCGGTAGTCTAGTCGGTCCTGCCTCGACCACGCTTGGGCGCCGGGCAGCGGACATCTCATGAATCCGGGACAACGCATGACTGATCGCACCGAGATGGCCGCCCCCGGGCGGCTGGTCACCATTTCCGAAATACAGGAGTCGGTCCGGATCGAGCTTGATCTTGTCCAGGAGGAGTTGGTTCGCTTCTTCGCCTCGTCGGACGTGGCCCTGATCAACGAGATTGCCAATCATGTCGTCCTGACGGTCGGCAAACGGATGCGCCCGACCCTGACGCTCCTGGCGGCCCGCCTGGCGGCGCCAACAGTAAGCCATTCGGTCATCGTGTCCGCCACTATCGTGGAGTTGATCCATACCGCCACACTGGTCCACGACGATTCGATCGACCGCTCCTATCTCCGGCGCGGGCTCCCCACCGTCAACTCCCTCTGGAACGATCAGACCGCCGTGATCATGGGGGACTATCTGTACTCCAAGGGATTCTTCCTGCTTCGTGAGCACGGCCTCTGGGAGGTCATGGGGATCCTGGCCGGCACCACGTATCGCATGTCGATCGGCGAAATGCTCGAGCTGGAAAAGAAACGCGATCTGTCGATCACCGAAGCGACCTATCTCAAGATGATCGACGAAAAGACCGCCACCCTGATCGCGGCCGCCTGTGAGATCGGCGCCTTCCTGACCTTTGGTGACGGCCGGGAGAGGGAGGCACTTCGCCGCTTCGGCACCGAACTCGGCATGGCTTTCCAGATCACGGATGATCTCCTCGACTTCGTGGGAGACAGCGGCCATATCGGCAAGTCCACCGGGGCCGACATCCGGGATGGAAAGATGACGCTCCCCTTGATCCACGCCTTCCGTCAGGCCCCATTCGAGCGCGCCGGTTTGATCCGCGAGCTCATCCTGGCGCCGGAAATGACCGAGACAGGATGGAACACCATTTTCGATTTCACTGCAGAATTCGGCGGACTCGACTACAGTCGTGACATGGCCCGGCGCTATGCCGACCAGGCCGTTCAGGCGCTCGAGGACTTTGACGACTCTCCCACGAAAAACACCCTGGCCGCTGTCGTTGATTATGTCGTCCATCGCCGGCGCTGAGCCGCTGCGTCCGCGCCGGACGGGCAAGGTTTCGATCGACACCCACGCCGTCGCCATCGCCGCCGCGCGTGAAGCCCAGAAGAAAAAGGCCCGGGACATCGTCGTGCTTGACCTCCGCCAGCTGACCGGAGTCTGTGACTACTTCATCATTGCCACCGGCCAGAGCGACACGCAGGTCCGCGCCATCGCCGACCAGGTGGAGGATGGGATGAAGGAACTCGGGCACCGTGTCTGGCATGTCGAGGGGCATTCCACCGGCCGCTGGGTACTGCTCGACTTCGTCGACGTGGTGGTTCACGTTTTCAATCCGGATGCGCGCGATCTTTACCAGCTCGAAAAGCTCTGGCGGGACGCTGGAAGGGAAGAGATTGCCGACGATTGAAAGCGAACTGGCCGGGCGCCTGCGCGACACCATCGCGGGGCTCTGGCCGGAGGCGGCCGATCTCGTGCCAGATCCCGAGATTGCCGTTCCCCGCGAGGAAGGGTACGGCGACTACAGCAGCAACGCGGCCATGCTCCTGGCAAAGTCGCTCAGGAAGAACCCGCGCGAGATCGCAGGCCAGCTGGCCGACGCGATGGGCTCCCATGGCGATCTGCTCGAGAAGATCGAGGTGGCCGGTCCCGGGTTCCTCAATCTGACGTTGTCCCGCGCGGCGCTTGAGGCCGTGCCCGGCCGGGTGCTGGCCGAGGGGGCGGCGTACGGACAAAGCGACACGGGCGCCGGACGGAAACTGCTCGTGGAGTTCGTCAGCGCCAATCCAACCGGACCGCTCAACGTTGTCAATGCGCGGGCCGCTGCCTTTGGCGGCACCCTGGCCCGGTTGTTCCATGCGGCCGGCTGGCGTTCGTCCACGGAATTCTACGTGAATGACGTGGGCAACCAGATCGATCTGCTCGGCCAGAGCCTCCTGGCGCGCCATCGCGAGGCCAGGGGACAGGGGGCCGCGGTCATCCCCGAGAATGGTTATCAAGGTGCGTACCTGGCCGACATCGCGGGACAACTGGCGGGTCCGGAAGTCGAGACGGCGCTGGCTCGCGGCACCGATGAGGCGATTGCCCGGGATTTCAGCGCCATTGCCACGGCGCGGATCCTCGCCTGGCAGAAGGGCGATCTGGAAAAATACGGCACGACATTCGACCGCTGGTTTCGGCAGTCGGAACTCTATCCCGACGCCGTGCAGCGCACGCTGGCGCTGATCAGGGAACGCGGTTACGTCGTGGAAAAGGACGATGCGGAGTGGTTGGCCACGACCCGCTTCGGCGACGACCAGGACCGCGTCCTGGTCCGCGGTAACGGTGAACCGACCTACTTCCTGGCCGACCTGGCCTATCACGCCGACAAGCACGCCCGAGGCTTCGACCATGTCATCGACATCTGGGGCCCCGACCACCATGGCCATATTCCGAGGATGCAAGCCGGCATGGAAATCATGGGCTTCGACAAGAAGTGGCTCGAGGTCATCATCGTCCAGCAGGTCAACCTGTTGTCCGCGGGCCTGCCGGTGAAGATGTCAAAACGAGCCGGCGAAATGGTAACCCTGGCCGACCTGGTGGACGACGTCGGCAAAGACACCGCCATCTTCTTCTTCCTGATGAGAAAAGCCAGCAGCCACCTGGATTTCGACTTAGATGTCGCCCGCAAGACAAGCGACGAGAACCCAGTATTCTACGTAAAATACGCCCACGCCAGAATAGCCAGCTTATTGAAAAAGGCTATTGAATCTGGCACGCCAGGTGCAGATAACCCAGCCGCCGGTGACAGCAAGCTCCTAACACATCCAACCGAAATCACCCTGATACGCCTACTGACGCGCCTCCCGGAGACCATAGTGGGTTCAGCGATACATAGAGAGTGCCATCGCATCACGAATTACCTGCGTGATCTCTCCGCCGCATTCCACCCCTTCTATCACCAGTGCCGGGTGGTGGGAGAGGAGCCGGCACTGGCGCACGCACGTATCAAACTGTGTGCGGCGGTGAAACAGGCCCTGGCCAACGGCATGGCCCTGATCAACGTCGATGCGCCGGAGAGCATGTAGGCGGATGTCGGACCAGTTGTCGGTCGAATCGGTCGGTTCGGCATCAGCGATACCGCCCTGGCCGGTCACCCCGTCGAAGCAGTTCCCCGGATTCCTTCAGGCGCTGTTCCTCCTCTTCCTGATCCATCTGATCGCCAACGTCGTGGGTGGTGTCCTGATCCTCCCCGGCATGATTGCGGACTACCTGGCGCACGGCAGCTTCACACAAACGATGGCGCTGGCGGCGGTGGGAATTGTGGCCAACTCAATCGCATTCGGCCTGATCACCTGGTTCACCTGGCGACGCTCGAAACTGCCGGCCCGACAGGCCTTTCCGCTTCACGGTGTCCCGGTCATGGCGGCCCTGACCATGCTACTGCTGTTCGGCGGTACGCTGGTGCTGGCCGAACTGGTATCAACCGGACTCTTCCGGCTGCTTCCGCCGCCGGATTTCATCGTCCAGATATTCAAGCAACTGCTGGGCAGTGAGGCGCCCCTCGTTCTCTCCGCCATCTTCCTGGTGGTGATCGCCCCGGTGACGGAGGAATTTTTTTTCCGGGGCGTCCTGCAGCGAAGCCTTTCGATTCGGTACGGACCCAACAAGGCGATCCTTTACTCCGGTTTGCTGTTCGGGATCATGCATGTCCTTCCCTGGCAGGTCGTGCCGGCCGTCATTCTGGGCACGTTGTTCGCTTTTTGGCGGGAGAGGACCGGCAGCCTCTGGCCGCCGCTGATCGCGCATGCCATCACCAACGGAACGTCCTTTGTCATGAGTCGACTTCATCCGGAATACGATCCGCTGGTGCCCGACTGGCCGGAGCCGCTGTTCCTGGCCGGCGGGGCCGTGATGCTATTGGCCGGCCTGGTCCTGGCGAAACGATACCTTCCGTCCGCGGCACCCTCGTCGATTGCCGAAAGGAGTTCACTGTGAGCGCACTTGTCGTCGGATCGGTGGCCCTCGACACCGTCATCACGCCGTTTGGACGGGCCGATGACGTGCTGGGGGGGTCCGCCTCATTTTTTTCGGTGGCCGCACGACTCTTCACGCCGGTCAACCTGGTGGCCGTCGTGGGGGATGACTTCCCGAAGGAACACATTGCCATGTTTCAGGCGCGCGGCATCGACACCACCGGCCTGACGGTGACAAAAGGCCGCACATTTCGCTGGGCCGGCGAGTATGGATTCGATCTCAACAGCCGCGAAACCCTGGACACCCAGCTCAACGTCTTTGCCGACTTTGATCCGGTGATCCCGATGGCGTACCGGCAACCGCGGTTCCTCTTCCTGGCCAATATCGATCCCGGCCTGCAGCGCCGGGTGCTCGATCAGGTGGAGCGCCCCGAAATGGTCCTCATGGACACCATGAACTTCTGGATCGAGCGATCGAGGGAGTCGCTGATGGAGACCCTCCGTCGCGTCGACCTGGTTTTCCTTAATGATGGCGAGACCCGGGAACTGACCGGAGAATCCAACCTGATCAAGGCCGCCCGTGCCGTTCTCACCATGGGGCCCTCCATCGTGGTGGTCAAGAAGGGGGAGCACGGGTCGATCCTGTTCACCCGGGACTTCACTTTTTCCGCCCCGGCCTATCCGATTGAGCGCCTCTTCGACCCGACGGGGGCCGGGGATACGTTTGCGGGAGGCTTCGTTGGACACCTGGCGTCCTGCAAGGATGTCACCGAGGCTGAGCTGCGCCGGGCCGTCGTGACCGGTACCGTGATGGCCTCCTTTGCGGTCGAGTCCTTCAGCCTGGACCGGCTGGCCGGGGCCACGAAGGAGGAAGTGGCCGACCGGATTCGGGAGATCAAGCAGCTCTCCGACTTCGTCCCGGCCTGAAAAAGATTCACCGCCCCTTGGACTCGGGGACCCGAAATGCTATAACTCCATGAGATCTGGGGGGATCGTGTGCAGGGGGTGGCCGCGTGGAGTCGAATCCGACCGCGGGATGGGTTGAGAGGGCAGAGTCACTGATCCTGAGCCTCCGTGACGTGACGGGGGTCGACATCGCCTGCGAGGGCGATGACATTCTGGAAGTCAACATCCTGGCCACCGGTGATCGGCCGCCCAAGCAGATCGCGCGTGACGTGCGTTCGGCCCTGCGAGCGGAGTTGCGCATCGAGGTCGATCATCGCAAGATTTCCGTGGCGCAGCGCCGGGACGACTCCGTCCTCCGGGAAGGGATTCTTCTGGCAGAGGGCACTGTCATCGAACTGGTGCCGCCGCTGGATCCCCGGCCGGCTGGCTCCCGCCGAATCCAATTCCTCGGACTCGATCTCTCGCTGAACACGCATCGGGCCCATGCCCGGGTCGAACTGGGGCTGGGTGACGGTGAGGCGGCGGGGGAGGCCGAGGGACCGGCCAATCAGGACGACTCCCTCCGGCTCATCGCCCAGGCCACCCTTCAGGCGGTCGGGCGGTTCGTGGGCGATAATACCCGGTTTACGCTGGCCGACCTGGTCACGGTACCACTCGGGGGAGAACCGGTCGTACTCGTCGGCGTTCACTACCAGAAGGGGCGTGAACGGCTGCTCCTGTCCGGCTCGGCGGCCGCCAGCCGCGACTTGCAGACGTCCGTGGTGTTTGCTACGTTGGCCGCGTTGAACCGCCGCCTGGGACGCCTGTCACTCCGGGAGGCCGTGGAATATGAGCTCCGCCCGACCACGATCTAAATGTCGACCGGCATCGATCCGAGGGACAGCGAAGCGTTACAGATTTTTCGAGCGAAGCGAACCCATCGTCCTGGCATTCAACAAGTTTCTCAGGTACGGAAAGGTGGGTTCCCACGATGAAATGGGGATGGCTCGCTCTGGTGCTGAGCGTTACGCTCAGCGTGCTGCCGGGTAAAGCCGGCTGGTAACAATTCCCTCGACGATGTCGGTCACTTATTCTTCCCGCCGGCGGCCGATCCTGGCCGCCGCGTCCGACCCCGGAAGCGGAACATGAGCGTCAGCCGTAACCCGGGCGGCGCCTTCGCCGCCTTCTATCTCCTCATCATCGGGCTCGGCTTCGGCCTCCTGCTCCTCGCCACGCCGTCACTTGGCGCGTCGTTTACACCAATCCTGCTCCTCTGGCTCCTGCTCACCATTCTGACCGACGCCAATCCGGTCCATCTTCCCAACGGTGGCTATATCACCGTGGCCTCCACGCTTGATTATGCCGGCATCCTGATCTTCGGACCGGTGGCGACGGCCTGGGTTGAGGTGTTGAACACGCTGATTCTCCATGGGCTGATCCAGAAGAAGCCGATGAAGAAAACACTTTTCAATGCCTCCGTCTTCGCCCTGACCATCCTGGTGGCCGGCCGGGTCTACCAGATGGCCGGCGGCCCGATTGGCGTAACGCCCAACCTGGTCATGCATGGTCCGGCATTGCTGCTCCTTGGTTTCACCTACTTCCTGGTCAACACGTCGGCTGTCTCGTTGATCCTTGCACTCTCGCAGGGGAAGCGACTCTGGGCGATCTGGCGGGTCAACTTCCGCTGGACGGCGAGTCATATGGTGGCGGCCGTCGTGGTCGGTGTGGCCCTGGCCGCGCTCTATCACGCGCTGGGTGTCGGCGGCGTCTTCCTCTTCGTCACCCCGCTCCTGCTGGCCAGCTATGCCTTTCGCCTTTACACCGAGGCCCGGCGCGACATCATCGATTTCGTCGGCGTACTGTCCGGAGTCATCGATGAGGTCGATCCATACACTCACCGTCACACGCAACGGGTGGCTCACTATGCCGTGCTGTTGGCCCGCGAACTCGATCTTCCGGAGCAGGAAGTCGAAACGATCGAATTCGCCGCGCTTCTGCACGATCTGGGAAAGATCAAGAAGGAGCATCGGGAACTGTTGCTGCGCCCCTCCTCGCTCACTGAGGACGAACGGCGCCACATGGCCAGCCATGCGGAATTTGGCGCCGCGATGGCGGCGCGGCTCCGCTCGCTCAAGACCACCAGCGAGATTGTCATGGCCCACCACGAAAAGCTCGACGGCACCGGTTACCCGCGCGGGCTCGCAGGCAAGGAAATCCCGATGGGCGCCCGCATCGTGGCGGTGGCCGATGCCTTTGACGCGATGACCACCGACCGGGTCTACCGACCGGCGATGCCGTTGGAGAAGGCCCTGTTGATTCTGCGCGAGGAGGCCGGCCGTCACTTCGATCCGGCCGTTGTCAGCTGCCTTGAGCGGTTGGTGCATTCGGGGGATATTCGTCCGGGATCCACGGGCCGGCGCCAGGAACCGGAGGCGCGCCTCGCTTCCGGCACGGATCCGGCCGTCGACCCGGCATCAGTCCAGCCGACGCTTGAACCGATTCGCTGACATGGACCACGCTTCCGACAGGGCCGGTCGATGAAGTACCGCGAGGCTGGTGTTGACATCGATGCGGGCGAAACCTTCGTTCGCCTGATCAAGCCGTTCGTCCGGACTACCTTTGGTCCGGATGTCCTGACCGAGCTGGGCAGTTTCGGCGGTGTCATTCGGATTCATCCGGCCGGGCCGGACACGCTGCTGGTGGCCTCGATCGATGGGGTCGGCACGAAGCTGCTCCTGGCCACCGAACACGACCGCCTGGATGACATCGGGCGCGACCTGGTTCACCACTGCGTCAACGACATTGCCGTGCACGGTGCCACGCCGCTCCTCTTTCTCGATTACATCGGCGCCGGCCGGCTCGAGCCGGAGCGTGCCGTGAGGATGGTGGCCGGCATGGCCGCCGCCTGCGCCGCCCAGGGGGCCGCGCTGCTCGGCGGCGAGACGGCCGAAATGCCCGGCCTGTACCAGGAAGGTCACTACGATCTGGTTGGGGCCATCGTCGGGGTCGTGGCCCGCGAGCGGTTCATCGATGGCCGGAATCTCATTCCCGGTGATCGACTGATCGGCCTTGCCTCCGACGGGCTCCACACCAACGGCTACTCGCTGGCGCGCCGGGCTCTGTTCGATTCGGGGCAACACCGCCCCCTGGATCGCCCCATGGAACTGGAAGGCACGAGTCTGCTCGAGGCGTTGCTCGTGCCACATCGCTGCTATGCGCCGGCGCTTCATGCACTGATGGAGGGAGGCGTGCTCAAGGGAGCGGCCCACATCACCGGCGGTGGCATCGAGGGGAACCTCGCCCGCATCCTTCCTCCGGGGGTGGATGCGGTCATCGAGCGCCGCGGCTGGTCGATACCGCCACTTTTCCGTATCATCGAGGCCGCCGGTCCGGTGGAGGGAGCGGAAATGTTCCGCACTTTCAACATGGGCGTTGGTCTTGTCCTGGCGGTTGACGCTGCGAACGAGGCCGGCGCACTCGCTCGACTGACCGGCCTCGGCGAATCGGCATTCCCGCTGGGACCGCTCGTTCCCGGAACCGGTCGGGTCCGACTCGACTGACGAATCTTCATTCGAATCGAGGAGTTCTCATGGCCCGAAAGAAAATCCGCGTGGCGGTCATCGGCGCGGGTGCGGTGGCACAGATCAATCATATTCCGGCTTACTCCCGGCTCGATACGGCCGAGGTGGTGGCTGTTTGCGACGTCGATATTGAAAAGGCCAAGCGAGTGGCCGCCCGATTCGGCATCCCCACGGCCACGCCCGACCATGACGAGATCTTTGCCCGTGACGACATCGACGCCGTCGATGTCTGCGTTCCGAACCATCTCCATGCGCCGATGACGATCGGGGCGCTCAATTCCGGCAAGCATGTGCTGTGCGAGAAGCCGTTCAGCCGGAGTCCGCAGGAGGCTGGCCGCATGGTGGCCGCCGCCGAGAAGAACGGCAGGGTCCTGATGGCGGCCTTCAACAATCGCTTCCGTAATGACGCCCAGCTGCTCAAGACGTTCGTCGACAAGAAGGAAGTCGGCCGGATCTTCTATGCCAAAACCGGCTGGCTGATCAAGCACGCTTCGTGGGATGAGAAGTCGTGGAAGGCCCAGAAACGGTTCGCCGGTGGTGGTGTCCTGATCGATCTCGGCGTGCAGATGCTCGATCTCTCCCTCTGGATCCTTGGCATGCCCGAGGTCGAAACGGTCAGCGCCTCGACGGCCCGCCGTCCCGAAATTGACGACGTGGAATCAAGTGCGGCGGCATTTATCCGGCTGGCGGGAGGGGCCACGCTGACGCTCGAGGTTGGTTGGTCGCTCCTCATGGAAAAGGACTTCGCCTACGTCAACCTCTTCGGTGAGCACGGGGCGGCACTTCTCAATCCGTTCCGTCTGCACAAGGAGATGCACGGAAGTCTCGTCAACGTGACGCCGGCCACCGAATCAATCCGCAACGTCTACAAACTGTCGTACGAGGCCGAGATTGCCCACTTCATCGACTGCGTTCGGAGTGGCCGGAAGCCGGCCGCGCCGGGGAGCGAGGCGGTGACCGTGCTCAAGGTGCTGGAAGCCATCTACAAGTCGGCGGAATCGGGTCGCGAGGTGAAGCTCGCGTAGGCCCATTCCATGCGAGGAAAAGTGAAGCGCCTGCCGGCGTGGTTTCTGGCGACTCTTTCCGGGGTGCTCCTGGCCACGACGTATCCCACGTTCAATATGGCCCCGCTGGCGTTCGCCTCATTCGTGCCGATTCTCCTTGCCCTGGCCGAAACACGCCGTTCGACGGGCAGCGCCTTTCGACTTGGCTGGCTCTTCGGCTTCGTTTTCTTTCTAATCCTGCTCCAGTGGATTCCCCGCCTGCCACCCGAAAATGTCACGGTGCCGATGCTCCTCTATCCGGCGCTGGTCCTGGCGGCGGCCTATTCGGCGCTCTATGTCGGCGTGTGGGCCGGCGGAGTGGCGTTCCTGGCACGTGGCCGTCCCGTATCCCTGGTCCTCTCAGCACCGGGCCTGTGGGTCCTGCTCGAGATCCTGCGCTGTTCCTTTGTCCTCGGCTTCCCCTGGGGCGTCGTCGGCGGGAGTCAGTGGGCCGCGCTCGACTGGATCCAGATGGCCAGCCTGGGCGGCGTGCATCTCCTCTCCTTCGTCATCGTGGCGATCAATGGCACCCTGGTGGCGGCACTCCTGGACCGGGGTCCGCGCCGTATGTTCTGGCTGGCGGCCGGCCTTCTCCTGATCGTCGTGCCCTGGCTCCACGGGCGTGGCGAACGGGCGCGCATCGACGCTGCGTTGTCGACTCTTCCGACGGTCTCCGTCGCACTGATCCAGCCGAACACCGGTTATGACAAGTGGGATGGGGCCAGGCGAACCGAGATCATCACCGGTCTGGTTCAGGCCTCCCTCGCGGCCGCCCGTGTCACGAACGAGTCGACGCTCCTGGTCTGGCCGGAAACCGCCACCCCGACGCTCCTCCGTTTCGATCCGCCGAATCTGGCCCTGGTCCGGAGCGTCGGCCAGACGACCGGGCGGGCACTGTTCACCGGTTTTCCAGACCAGGAGCGCGATGGACCATCCCGGGAAGGTGGTGCCTCTCGGTTGCGCTACTACAATTCCGCGGGCCTCTTCCTGCCCGACGAGGGACTGGTTGAGTACGCGCCCAAGGCGCGCCTCGTTCCCTTCGCCGAGTGGATGCCACTTCCCGGCCTCAACCGGGTCAACTTCGGTCAGTCGAACTTCACGCCGGCTGAATCGCTCCACGTCTTCCGCGGCTGGAAGGAACCGTTCGGCGCACTGATCTGCATCGAATCGATCTTTCCGGCCCAGAGCCGGAAGCTGGTGGCGTCCGGCGCCCGGTTTCTGGTCAACGTGACCAATGACCAGTGGTTCGGAGACAGCGGTGCCCCCTGGCAACATTTGTCGCTGGCGGTCTTCCGCTCGATCGAGACGCGTGCCGGCATGGCCCGGGCCGCCAATACCGGAGTCTCCTGCATCATTGATCCGGTGGGACGCATCCGGAATGCCTCGCCACTGTTCGAGCCCGCGCTTGTTGTCGGCGAGGTCGTGCTGGCACCGAAGGTCCCGACGTTCTACGTCCGATACGGCGACTGGATCCTCGTGGCTGGCCTCGGACTGGCCGTTGTCGGTGCGATCCTGGCGCGACGTGGGCGAGGTGAGTAACGGAACGATGGATCGATGAGCGTCGCCGCGAACGGGCGAAATTTTCGGATTGACCTGTCCTACGACGGCACCGATTTCTTCGGATGGCAGATCCAGCCCAATGTCCGAACCGTGCAGGGGGAGTTGGTCCGCGCACTGACGCGCGTTTTCGACGAGCCGGTTCAAGTGATCGGTGCGGGGCGAACCGACACCGGCGTTCATGCGACCAGGCAGGTGGCCAGCGTGAGTACCGATCGGGTCATTCCGGCGGCCGGACTGGCCCGGGCCCTGAATGCACTCCTCCCGGCGGATGTCCATGTCGCGCGCGTCATCGATGTGCCAACCGATTTCCATGCCCGATTTTCCGCGATACGTCGCACGTATCGCTATCGAATTGTCACGCGGCCGGGCCCGTTTCGTCGCCGATACGCCTGGGTCCTGCCCGAGGCACCCGATCCGGCCTCCCTGAACGCCGCCATGGCGCCCTGGCTGGGCCTTCACTCCTTTCATGCGTTCACGCAGGGGGAGGGAGCCCTCGGCAACACTCGCTGCCGGATCGACCGTGCGCTCTGGCGCGAGCAGGAGGGACGGTTGATCCTGGTTCTCACGGCCGATCGTTTCCTGTACCGGATGGTGCGCCTCCTGGTGGCTGTTCTCGTGGATGCCCACCGGCGGGGATGCCTTGAGCCCGGGATCATGGCGCGGCTCGTGACCGAGGACGCCACTCGTCCGCCGGTGGCACCCGCACCAGCGTGCGGCCTCTTCCTTGCCGGGGTCGACTACGCCGAGACGACCGGGTTAGAATGAGGACGAGGAGGGTCATTCCATGAAATTTTTCGTCGACACGGCCAACATCGAGGAAATTCGCGAACTGGCCGAACTCGGCATCATCGACGGCGTCACGACCAACCCGTCGCTTGTCGCGAAGGAAAAGGGAAGTTACGACGATCTGCTCCGGGAGATCTGCGCGCTCGTCGACGGCCCGATTTCGGCCGAGGTGACGGCGCTCGACGTGGAGGGGATGCTCACCGAAGGGGATCACTACGCCTCGCTGCACGACAATATCGTCGTCAAGCTCCCCACCACCCCGGACGGGCTCAAGGCCTGCCGCCGCCTGGTGGCCGATGACATTCGCGTCAACATGACCCTGATTTTTTCACCGCTTCAGGCACTCCTGTGTGCCCGGGCGGGCGCCACGTTTGTCTCTCCATTCATCGGGCGGCTGGATGACATCTCGCAGGAGGGAATGGGCGTCATCGAACAGACGGTCCAGATCTTCGACAATTACAATTTTCCGACTGAGGTGCTGGTGGCCAGCGTCCGCCATCCCGTGCATATCCTGCAAGCGGCCATGATCGGTGCCGATGTCTGCACCGTGCCGCACAAGATTCTGATGCAGATGATCCGGCACCCGTTGACGGACAGCGGCCTTGAAAAATTCCTGGCCGATTGGAAGAAATCGGGGCGGTGAGCGCCACCCGTCGCCCGATGGAACGATTGATGAGTCGGAGCGCCGTATTCTGGCTTCGAGGCATCGTCATGGCGCTTGTCGGAGCGGCCGTCACGCTGCTGGTGGCCGATCGCCTCGGCGCCCCGCGCATCCCATCGCCCGGCTCCGGACGCCCGGCCGGAACCATCGATCCGATTGGCGACAGCCGGCGCAACGCCATCGTCACGGCCGCCGAACTGGCCGGCCAGGGTGTGGTGTCCATCACCGCGGTCGAGAGCCGCACCTTCAGCGTCTCACCGATCCCACGCGGATTCGAGGATGCCTATTCGCAGTTCTTCGGCGGTGTGCCCGGGCAGACCTACCGTGAGGATGTGCCCAAGTTCGGCAGCGGTTTCATCCTGGATCGGAACGGGCACGTCCTGACCAACGCACATGTCGTGGCCGGCACCGAGGAAATTCAGGTGACCCTGGCCGACGGGCGTCAGTTGACCGGCAAGGTTCTCGGCTTCGATCTGGCCTACGATCTGGCCGTCATCAAGGTGGAAGGAAAGAATTTGCCCGCCGTTACCATCGGCAATTCGGATGACCTTCTGGTCGGTGAATGGGCCATCGCCATCGGCAACCCCTTCGGGCATCTTCTGGGGGACAGTCGACCGACGGTCACGGTCGGTGTCATCAGCGCCACCAACCGCGACATCAACGTGAACGTGGCCGATGGTGGCATCTACAAGAACATGATCCAGACGGACGCGGCGATCAACCGGGGCAATTCCGGAGGGGCACTGGTCAATTCCCGCGGCGAGGTGATCGGTGTCAACACGTTCATCTTCACCGAAAGCGGCGGTTCCCTCGGAATTGGCTTCGCCATTCCGATCAATACGGCGGCACAGGTGGCCCGCGAGATCATCGATCATGGCCGGGTGCGTGAAGTCTGGATCGGGGTCAGCGTCGTCTCGCTCTCCCCGTACCTGGCGGCACGCCTTGGCACCCAGGATACCCGCGGCTGTGTCCTTTCGCAGCTGGAGCGAGGGAGCCCGGCCGACCGGGCCGGCCTGGAAGTCGGCGATATCGTTCGGGCGATCGGTAACACCGTGGTCGTCGACGCGCCGTCCGCGCGGCGACAGATTTTCGGCGCCAAGGCCGGGGACACCCTGGTCATGCGAGTGGAGCGGAGCGGGCGAACGAAGGATTTCCAGATTCGCCTGGAAAACATGCCGGATCGGTCCGGAAGTCGATGATCGAGCGCTATTCCAGGCCGGAGATGAGCCGCATCTTCGCGACAACGGCAAGGTTCCAGACCTGGCTTGATGTCGAGGCGGCGGTCAGCCGGGCCCTTGAACGGCGTGGTTTGGTGCCGGCTGGAATCGCGGATGCGATCGAGCGGGCCGGCCCGATCGACCCGGCCCGCGTCGAGGAAATTGAACAGACGACACACCACGATGTTATCGCCTTCCTGAGCGCTGTCTCCGAACGGATGGGGCCGCCCGGGCGCTTTCTGCACCATGGCATGACTTCGAGTGATCTGATCGACACGGCGCTTGGGCTCACGCTCCGGCGGGCCTCTATGGTTCTCCGGACCGGCCTATGTGATCTCTCCGATGTCGTCCGGGCGCGGGCCATGGAATTCCGCCGCCTCCCGTGTGTTGGCCGGACGCATGGCGTCATCGCCGAGCCGACGACCTTCGGTCTGAAACTCCTTGGCTGGTACGCCGAACTGAATCGTCAACTGGTCCGGCTCGACGAGGCGGTGCTGGGCGTGGCCGTGGGAAAGATATCGGGCGCCGTCGGCACTTTCAGTCATCTGCCGCCCGACGTGGAGGAAGAGGTTTGCCATCGTCTCGGCCTGTCGCCGGAGCCCGTGTCCACGCAGGTGGCGGCCCGGGACCGCCACGCGACACTTGTCATGACCCTGGCTGGCCTGTCGGCTTCCCTCGAGCGAATGGCCACCGAGGTGCGCAATCTTCAGCGCAGCGAGATTCTCGAAGCGGAGGAGCATTTCGCGGTCGGCCAGAAGGGGTCGAGCGCCATGCCGCACAAGCGCAATCCAATCACCGCCGAGCGCGTGGCTGGCCTGGCACGATTGCTCCGCGGCTACGCCGTCAGCGCTCTCGAAAACGTGGCCCTCTGGCACGAGCGTGACATCACGCACTCCTCGGTTGAAAGGGTCATCCTGGCCGATAGCTTTCTTGTTGTCGATTACCAGCTTCACCTGATGACGCGGATTGTGCAGGGGCTGATCGTTTACCCGCGTCGGATGGTCGAAAACCTGAACCGGGCCGGCGGGATCGTCTACTCGCAGCGGGTATTGCTTGCACTGACGGAGGCGGGCCTTCCTCGGGAGGACGCGTATCTCCTGGTACAACGGGCCGCTCACACGGCCTGGGAGAACGGCGGCTCCTTCCGGGCGCTGACCGAGGCTGATCCGGAAATCGCCAGCCGTCTGGAACCCGGACGTCTGAATGATTGCTTCGATCTCGATCACGGCCTGCGGCACATCGATGACATTTTCCGACGCGTGCTGGGCGATGACTCCCTGGGGGAGCGATTTGAGGATGATGCCTGAATCGGACAAGACGGTGTCCGTCCTGCCGGTCGATCGGGACCTGGCCGATCGACTGACGGAAGCCCGGGTTCGACTTAACCTGGACGAAGCCCGGCGGGTGGCCGCGCTCCTCGGCCGTCCGCCCACCCTGGTCGAACTCGTTCTCTTTGACACGATGTGGAGCGAGCACTGCTCGTACAAATCGAGCCGGTCGGTTTTGAAGGAATTCCTGCCAACCGAAGCTCCCAATGTGCTGCTGGGGCCCGGCGAGGATGCCGGCATCATCTACCTGACCAGTCACAAGGGGGAGCGCTGGGGGCTGGTCGTGGCCCACGAGAGCCACAACCACCCGAGCCAGGTGGTCCCGGCGGAGGGTGCGGCCACGGGCGTCGGCGGCATCGTCCGCGACGTTTACTGCATGGGGGCCGACGTCGTGGGCGTTCTGGACGCGCTCCGTTTCGGCGATCTGACCGGCGAATCGGCGGAGCGCTGCCGCGAGGTGGCCGAGGGGGTGGTTACCGGCATCTGGCAATACGCCAATGCCCTTGGCGTCCCCAATCTCGGCGGCGATGTCTGGTTTGATTCCGGTTACGACGACAACTGCCTGGTCAATGTCGTAGCCGTCGGGGTGGTGCGCGAAAAGGACATCGTGCGCAGCCGAGTCCCGAAGGTGGCCGCCGACGAACCGTATGATGTCATCCTGCTGGGCAAGCCGACCGATGCGTCCGGCTTCGGGGGTGCCTCGTTTTCCTCGGCGGTGCTGTCGGAGGCGGACCTGGAGCTTAACAAGGGAGCCGTGCAACTCCCCGATCCATTTCTGAAGCGAGTCATCGTCGAGGCCACCCGCCAGGCACTGGCCTTTTGCCGGAGTGAGAAGGCGGCCATCGGATTCAAGGACCTGGGTGCCGGCGGCATCGCCTGCGTGACCAGTGAACTGGCAGCCCATGGCGGATTCGGAATGGATATCGACCTTGATCGGGAGGTTCAGGACGGCGGTCCGTTCCCGGCAGAGGTTGTAGCCTGCAGCGAAACACAGGAGCGCTTCTGCCTTGTCGTCCCCTCCCGCTTGTCGGCAGCCGTTCTCCGGATTTACAACGAGGATTTTGAATTGCCCCGGGTCTACCCGGGCGCCGGCGCCCGGGTCATCGGAAACGTTCGAAACGATGGTCGATACCGGGTCACCTATCGCGGCGTCGTCGTCGTCGACGCGCCGGTCACGGTCATCACGGAGGGGATTCGCTATGACCGTCCGTCCCGACCGGTGCCACCCGCAGGACAGCCGGCCAGTCTCCCGCCAATAGCCGATTTCGCCGAACTGGTCCTGCGGATGGTGGCTCACCCCAACGTGGCCTCTCGCGAGTATATCTACCGCCACTACGACACCGAGGTGCAGGCTCGCGCCATATTCCGACCCGGCGAGGCCGATGCGGCACTTTTCCTCCCCATCCCCGGTTCACCGATCGGGGTGGCCGTGTCGGTCGATGGCAACCCGCGCTACGGTCGGCTCGATCCGTACCGCGGTGGGCTGACCGCCGTGGCCGAGGCGATGAGAAACGTGGCGGCCATCGGGGCCACGCCTGCGTGCCTCACCGACTGCCTGAACTTCGGCAATCCCGAGGATCCCGAGGTTTTCCATGAGTTTCGTGAGTCGGTCCGCGGGCTCGGCGATGCCGCGCGCCGCCTGGGATTGAAGGGGGAGCCGGGCGCCCCGGTTCCGTTCGTGTCGGGCAACGTCTCGCTCTATAACTTTTCCGCGACCGGCCGGGCCATCCCACCGTCACCCATCGTGGCCTGCTTCGGCATTCTCGAAGACTACAGCCGGGCCGTCGGGCAGACCGCCCGCCGGGCCCGTTCGCTCCTCGTTCTGGTTGGTGCGCGACGGGCGGAACATGGCGGCTCGATCGCGGCCGATCTGCTCGGCGTGTCCGGAGGACAACCCCCCACCGTCGACTTCGATCATGAATGCAGTGTCCTGTACGGCGTCATCGACGCGATCGATCGCGGACTCGTATTGTCATGTCACGACATCTCGGACGGCGGACTCATCATCACCCTGTTCGAGATGCTGGTCGACAGCGAACTCGGGGTCCGACTCGATCTGCCGACGACGATGTTCGGCCTCCCATGGATGGAGGCTCTCCTGTCGGAATCAGGTGGATTCCTGATGGAAGTTGTGGAGGACCAGTTCACGTTGGTGCAAAGCCTGTTCGAACGCCAGGACGTCGCGCCGATGGTGGTCGGAGTTCTTCATGATGACCGCACGATCGACATCGTCGCCGGGGGTGAGCGGCGGGCGATGATCGCCATGGAGGAACTGACCGCCGCCTTCCGGCGCACGATTCCGGAGTTGATGGGCTGATGGATACGCCGCGCATCGCCGTCATCCAGTTTCCTGGCGTCAACTGCGAGTACGAGACGCTCCGCCTGCTCGTCGAGTGCGGGTTCCTCGCCACGCTGGTTCGCTGGAACGAAGACCCGCGTCGGCTGCCCAATTTCGAGGGGTTCGTCCTGCCGGGTGGGTTTTCCTACCAGGACCGGGTGCGGGCGGGCGCCGTGGCGGCCCGGGATCCAATTGTTGAGGCGCTGAAGCTCGAAGCCAGCCAGGGCAAGCCGATCCTCGGTATCTGCAACGGCGCCCAGGTGCTGGTTGAGGCCGGACTCGTACCCGGGCCGGACGATGATGGACCGATCGTGGCACTGGCCCCGAACCGGATGCCCGGGCGCGGCGGTTACTACTGTCGGTGGGTTTATCTCAAGGTCAACAAGGCGAAGCGCGAGACGGCCTTCACCTCGCGGTTTGAAGAAGGTGCGGTTGTTCCGATGCCAGTGGCCCATGGCGAGGGGCGATTCACCGCGCGTGATGAGGCGATTTTCGAAGGCTTCGTTGACACCGGGCAGGTGCCCCTGACGTATTGCGCCGCCGACGGGGGACCGGCCGCGGAATTTCCCGACAATCCGAACGGTGCCGCCGCCGACGCCGCGGCCCTGACCAACGAGGCCGGAAACGTCATGGCCATCATGCCGCACCCCGAGCGGGCGGCCTGGCTTCGCCAGGTACCACTGAACCTGGCGGGGGAGTGGGGCGAACGCCGTCAGGCCGCCTCACGCAACCGGGTCGAGCTCGATGGCGCCGGACCGGGTCGACGTCTCTTCCTGTCGATGCACGACTACATCCGGTGGCGCCGTGAACGGGAATCCAGCCCGGCCCCCTCCGGGACGACCCGATGATCGACGTGCTCCTGACGACCCGTCTCACGGTATCGGACCCGACGGCGCTCACGGCGTTGTCCACGCTCAGGGACCGAATGGGTTTCGGCGATCGGATCCGGGGCCTCTCCCGCGAGGAAGTCTTCCTTTTCTCGATGGAACCCTCCACGCCGAATGCCCGTGATCTGGTCGAGCAGCTGGCCCGGCAGACCAATCTCTTTATGAATCCGAACAAGCACGCCCACCGCATCACGACGGGGGAGGCGGCGCAGGCGGCCGTGCCATCCGAGTCTCTGGCCTGGCTGCTCGTCTGGTCGAGCGGGGATGGGGAAACGCTCGAGGCTTCGGTGCACCGCCATGTCGGGCTGCCCGCCGTAGATTCCATCCGCAGGGGGTGGCTCTGGAAGTTCACCCCGGCCCCGGGCATCGATCCGCCAGCGCTGCTGAAGGCGGCCCGCGATGCCGCGATCGGCGATGGCACGCACCGTGGCTTCCTCGTTCACTCCGCCTGGCAGGAGGGGCGACTGTACGCCGAACGTCCAAGCGTTTACGATGTGCGCGAGGCGTTTCTCGGCGCCGGCCTCGCGGCCGGCCGCCGCGAATGAGCCCGTTGCCGTCATCGCAGGACGAAAGGACTTTTGCCACGTGTCATTGACCCTCGAAGCCCGGGACAACGATCGCTTTCACGATGCCTGCGGCGTATTCGGTGCCGTTGGTGTCGATGCTGCGGCTCACGCCGCCTATCTCGGACTCTATTCGCTGCAGCATCGGGGGCAGGAATCGAGCGGCATCGTCTCCTCGGACAACGGCGAGATTCACCTGCACAAGGCGATGGGCCTGGTGGCCGACGTCTTTGACAACGCCCGGCTCGATTCCCTGAAGGGGCGAATGGCCATCGGCCACAACCGGTACTCCACCGCAGGCGAGTCGACCCTTCGAAATGCCCAGCCCGTCCTGGTCACCTATCACGGCGGCCACCTGGCCGTGGCGCACAATGGAAACATCGTCAATGCCCTCGAACTCAAGAAGGAGATGGAGGCCGCCGGCCACATCTTTCAGACGACCTCCGACTCGGAGATCGTGTTGCACCTGATCGCCCGCTCGGAATCGCGCACGTTTGAAGGGGCACTGGGATCGGCCCTGTCGCGGTTGTCCGGGGCTTTCAGCCTGCTTTTGATGACCGATTCGGCCATTTATGCGGTGCGCGACCCGCTCGGATTTCGCCCCCTCTCCATCGGCCGATTGAAGGATGGCTGGGTCGTCGCCTCTGAAACGTGCGCGTTGGATATCAACGAGGCCGAGTACCTGCGGGATGTCGAACCGGGTGAGGTGGTTCGCCTCGACGAATCCGGTCCGACCACCATCCTGAAACTGGCCTCGCCGCGGACGGCAGCCTGCATCTTCGAACTGGTCTACTTCGCGCGCCCCGATTCGATCGTGTTCGGCGAGAACGTCGATCGTGTGCGGCGCCTGCTGGGGCGACAGCTGGCCGAGGAACATCCGGCCGACGCGGACCTGGTGATAGCGGTACCGGACTCGAGCAACGCTGCGGCCCTGGGATATGCGGAGTATGCCCGGCTCCCGTTCGAATTCGGCCTCATCCGCAATCACTACATCGGGCGCACGTTCATCAGCCCCCGCCAGTTCACGCGTGATCACGGCGTGCGCGTCAAGTTCAATCCGGTCCGGGCAGTTCTTGATGGAAAGCGGGTGGTGGTGGTCGACGACTCAATTGTCCGCGGCACGACCAGCCGGAAACTGGTCAAGATGATCCGCCGGGCTGGAGCTGCGGAAATTCACTTCCGGATCTCCTCGCCGCCGATCATTTCCCCCTGCTTTTTCGGAATTGATACCCCGCGACGTTCGGAGTTGATCGGCGCCAACCACACCATCGAAGAAATCGGCACCTACCTTCGCGTCGATTCGATCGGCTACCTCTCGCAGGCCGGCATGCTGGCCGCGGTACGAAACGCGGCCGGACACTGCACCGCCTGCTTCGATGAGAACTACCCGGTCCCACTCAGCGGCCTGCCCACGGATCGCGCCATGGAACCGGTGGCGGGCTGACTTCGCCGTGTCCAACGAACTGATTCGGATTCGCCGGCAAAAGGTGGACGAATGGCGGGCGCTCGGCGTCGAGCCATGGGCCTACCACTATTCGGTCACCCACCGGGCTGCCGACATCCTTGCCGATGCCGAGGCGATGGTGAATGCCACGGTGCCGGTCGGCGTGGCCGTGGCCGGACGACTGGTGGCCAAGCGAGGACATGGCAAGACCTGCTTTGGACACCTGCTCGACGCGACCGGGAAGATCCAGCTCTACTTCCGGAAGGACGATCTCGGCGACATCTTCCAACGCGTTGAACTGCTGGACGTGGGGGACATGATCGGCGTGGAGGGGTATCTCTTCCGGACGAAAACCGGTGAGACGACGGTGCATGTCCGCTCGGTCGATCTCCTGGCCAAGAGCCTGCGGCCGCTTCCGGAGAAGTGGCATGGATTGAAAGACATCGAAACGCGTTTTCGCCAGCGCTACGTCGACCTGATCGTTCACGAGGAGGTCCGGGAGATCTTCCGGTTGCGCGCCCGCTTCATCAGCGCCATGCGCCGGTGGCTGGACGAACACGGCTTTCTCGAGGTCGACACGCCGACGCTCCAGCCGGTCTACGGCGGTGCCTTCGCCACGCCGTTCACGACGCACCACGAAGCGCTGGACGTGACCCTCTACCTGCGCATCTCGAATGAGTTGTACCTGAAGCGCCTGATCGTCGGCGGGCTGGAGCGGGTCTACGAAATCGCCCGCGACTTCCGCAACGAGGGGATCGACCGGACGCACAATCCCGAGTTCAGCCTCTTGGAGTTCTACCAGGCCTACGCCGACTACCAGGTGATCCGCGAGGAGGCCGAGGAACTGCTTGGCTACGCCTTTGAAAAGGCCCTCGGGAAGAACGACTTCACTTACGGCGACCACAAGATCAAGCTTGATCGCCCCTGGAAAACCGGCACCTACTTCGGCCTGCTCGAAGTGGCCACCGGCCTGGATTTGCTCGGCGCCGACGAGGCGAAACTGCGGGAGGTGGCCCGGGCCCACCATGTCGACATGGGCGGGGCAAAGGGGTACGGCAAGGTCGTTGACACGCTCTTTTCCGACCTGGTCCAGCCAAAGCTCATCCAGCCGACGTTTGTCCTCGACTACCCCTTTGAGATATCCCCCCTGGCCAAGCGGAAGCGCGGCGAGCCGCGCCTTGTTGAAAGATTCGAGCTCTTCATAGCCGGCATGGAGGTGGCCAACTGCTTCAGCGAACAGAACGACCCGCTGGAGCAGGAAGCCCAGTTCGACCTGCAGGCTGAGTTCCGCGACAAGGGAGATCTCGAAGCCCAGGTCAAGGACATGGACTACCTACGGGCCCTCCAGTACGGCATGCCACCCACCGGCGGCATCGGCTTCGGCGTTGATCGGCTGATCATGCTCCTCACCGACAGCCACAATATCCGCGATGTCCTGCTCTTCCCGCATCTCCGGCCAGAGACGCCGGAGGAGGCGGTGACAGCCGAGACCGAGAGCGAGACCGGGACGCCGGCTGACTCCTGACGTGCGCTACGAATTCTGGATCGCCGGACGGTACCTCCGCAGCAAGAAACGGACGGGCTTCGTCAGCCTGATCACCTGGATTTCGATTGGCGGCGTGGCACTCGGTGTCGTGGCCCTGGTTGTTGTCCTGTCAATGGTCAACGGCTTCGAGGAGGAGGTGCGCAGCCGGATTGTCGGTACCAACGCCCATCTCATCCTGCTCAGCTACGGTGAATCGGGCATGACGGATCACCAGCGGGTCCGGGACGACGTCGTGTCCATTCCAGGTGTGATCGGCTCGGCCCCGTTTGTCTATGGAAAGGCGTTGCTGTCGGCCGGGGGCCAGTCCGATGGCGTCATCGTCAAGGGGGTCAGCCTGGCCGCCGAGCGAAACGTGACCACGGTGGCCGATCATATCGAGCCCCCCCTGGCGGACTTTCCGATCCGGCCCACCGATCCCGACTCGGCCCGCAACTGGTTACCCGGTCTCGTCCTCGGTCGCCACATCGCCGAAACCATGCGGGTCGGCGTTGGCGACATCATCCTGGTGGCCTCGCCGTTCGAGGGGCGGGCCACGCCGCTTGGCGTCATTCCCAGGGTGCGCAAGTTTCGCCTGCTCGGGGTCTTCAACTCGGGGCTGTACGAATACGACTCGTCACTGGCTTATGTGTCACTCGAGGAAGCCCAGCGTTTCTACGACCTGGGCAAGGCGGTCACCGGCATCGAGCTCAAGATCGAGGATATGTACGCGGCGGCCAGCTACGAAGAAAAGGTGCTGGAACGGCTCGGGGGCTATCCATATCGGATCAACACCTGGATCGAGCTCAACCAGAATCTCTTTGCCTGGATGAAGTGGGAAAAGCTCGGCATGGCCATTCTTCTCTTCACGATCGTCATCGTGGCGGCGTTCAACATCGTCAGCGCGCAGATCATGCTCGTTCTGGAGAAGCGCCGGGAGATTGGCATCCTGAAGTCGATGGGTGCGACCAGGGCGGAGATCATGCTCATCTTCATGGCCGAGGGGCTGGTCATTGGCGGGGCGGGAACACTGGCCGGTAGCGTGCTCGGGTACGCGCTGGCTTTTTTTCTCGATCGCTATCACCTCATTTCGCTGCCCGGCGACATCTACTTTCTCGAGACACTGCCGATGAAAATCCACTGGCCCGACGGTGTGGCGATCACCCTCCTGACCCTCGCTCTCTGTTTCCTTGCCACGATCTATCCGTCATGGAAGGCGGCCCGTCTGGATCCAGTCGAAGCCATTCGGAACGATTGATGGCCCCGGGTGCTCAACTCCAACTGAATCAAAGACTTCCACTCCTTGACTGTTTTGACTTCCTGCCGATAATTCAATAGGCTGAGGCATGCGGATGGATCATGCCACCCTGGAGGCCGAGGATCTGTGGAAGTCCTTTGACTCCCCGGGCGGCGAACTCGAGGTTCTGAAGGGAATTCGATTCGCCCCGGAGCCGGGCTGTGTGACCGCCGTCATGGGCGCTTCGGGCGCTGGCAAGAGCACCCTCCTGCATGTCATGGGGACGCTCGACCGTCCGACGCGGGGCCGCGTGCTCTTCAGCGGCGAGGACATTTTCCGGTGGGATGACAACCGTCTGGCTCGATTCCGAAATCGATCGATCGGATTCATATTTCAGTTCCATCATCTGATGCCGGAATTTTCGGCACTGGAGAACGTCATGATGCCGGGATTGATTGCCCGCCGGCCGAAGGAGGACGTGAGCCGGGAAGCCAGGGCTCTGCTCGGGCGGGTGGGCCTGCTGGAGAGGCTCGAACACCGGCCAGGTCAGCTCTCCGGTGGCGAGCAGCAGCGGGTGGCGGTGGCACGGGCCCTGATCAACCGCCCCGTGCTGGTCCTGGCTGACGAGCCGTCCGGAAATCTCGACAAGATCGCCAGCGGTTCGCTTCAGGACCTGATTTTTGCACTGGCTCGCGACCAGGGAGAGACTTTTGTCATCGTCACGCACGATGAGCGGTTGGCCGCCCGTTCCGATCGGGTGATGGTGCTCGACGATGGTCATTTGAGTGAGGCAACGAAAGCCCTGACATGATCTGCGAAAACTGCGGCAAGAACGAGGCAAGGGTCCATTACACGGCCTGGGAGAACAACCAGCCGCGGGAGTTGCACGTCTGCCAGGAATGCGCCGTCGAGAAGGGGATCGTGGCCGTCTCGAACGATTCGACCAAATTCTCGATTCAGGAGCCGGTGATCGCCCTGATCGGCGATACCGCCCTCGGGTCGAAGATCGGCCGCATCGAGTGCACCTCCTGTGGTCTGCTCTATTCCACTTTTCGTGAAACCGGCCGGCTTGGCTGTTCCGGCTGCTACGACAGCTTCGCCGAGCCGCTTCAGCCGCTCTTGCGCCGTATTCATGGCAACCTGAGTCACGTTGGCCGTGCGCCGGAGCGATCGGTCGATGCCGATCAGCGGCGGGAACAGGTGCGAGCCCTCCAGAACGAGCTGGAAGCGGCCATCCATCGTGAAAACTTCGAACGGGCGGCCGAACTGCGCGATCGGATTCGTCGGCTTCGCGTGGAACTTGACGCCGGCCGTGAGCCGGCCGAAAGTGCCGGCGAGGAGTCGTGATGGTCACCCTATCGACCATGATCCAGACACCGTCGGCCTGGCTTGACGGGAAGGGTCCGCATGCCGGAATTGTCCTTTCCTCCCGCCTTCGGCTGGCCCGAAATCTGGCGCCGATTCCGTTTCCGGCCCGCGCCCGCAAGGAACAGTTGAACGGTGTCATTCAAAGCGTCATCGCCGCCGCGCGCGGCGCGAGCCCGCTCACCGAGGCCGGATTCTTTCCGATGAACGATATCGCGGAGATGGACCGGACGTTTCTGGTTGAACGGCACCTGATCAGCCGGGATCTCTCCCAGGGAAGTCGGGCCCGGGGCGTCCTGGTTGCGCCGGGCGAGAACGTCTCGATCATGGTCAACGAGGAGGATCACCTCCGCCTCCAGGCCATCACCTCGGGGTTCGATCTGGCCGAAGTCTGGGCCCTGATCAGCGATGTCGATGACCTTCTGAACCGCGATCTGGACTATGCGTATCGGCCCGATTACGGCTACCTGACCGCCTGCCCGACCAACGTCGGCACCGGGATGCGGGCCTCGGTCCTCATTCACCTTCCGGCCCTGGTTCTGACAAAGCAGTTGAAAAAAATACTGCAAGGTGTTGCAGCGGTTGGTCTTGCTGTCCGCGGATTCTACGGTGAGGGAACCGATGTCATGGGCAATTTCTTCCAGGTGTCCAATCAGCAGACGCTGGGACGGGCCGAACTGGAAATTCTGGAAAATCTGGAACGTGTCACGAATCAATTGATCGAATTCGAGGGGAGGGCCAGAGAGGCCATGCTCCGGACGGCACGACTTCAGGTCGAGGACAAGGTGTGGCGGGCCTTTGGTACGCTGCGCTACAGCCGGTCAATCTCCTCGCAGGAAGTGATCAGCCTGTCGAGCGCGGTGCGCTTTGGCCTGGCCATGGGGATCGATGGTCTGACCGACCTCATGACATTGAACGAAATCATGGTTTATTCTCAGCCGGCTCATGTTCAGGCGCTGGCGGGACAGCCGCTCGAATCGTCGGAGCGAAACGTTTATCGTGCCGACATGATTCGCAGACGATTGGCAGCCGTCGGAGGGTAACAAGGTCGAGCGGTTCCGGAACCGCACTGGCGGGCGGGGGTTACCCGCACCGCCTAATCGGAATTTTACTGGGCCGGGCCGTCGGACGCCCTCGTGCCGACCGCCCTGGAGGTTCTGAACAATGCACGACAAATTCACGGAACGGGTCCGCAAGGTCATGTACCTGGCAAGAGAAGAAGCGGCCCGCCTCCAGCATGACTATATCGGCACCGAGCACCTGCTTCTCGGCCTGATTCGAGAGGGGGAGGGGATCGCTGCCAACGTGCTGTCCAACCTGGGCCTTGACCTCGATGTCATTCGCCAGGCGGTGGAAAGCATGGTGGCCAGCCCGGGCGGCACGCTCACCATCGGAGAGATTCCCTTCACGCCAAAGGCCAAGCGCGTGCTCGAACTCTCAATCGACGAGGCGCGCCAGCTGGGACACAACTATGTCGGCACGGAACATCTGCTCCTGGGCCTGATCCGGGAGGGGGAGGGTGTGGCCGCCCGCGTGTTGCTGGAACTCGGCGTCGATCGAAAGAAGGTTCGCGAGGAAACGCTCCGCCTGCTTGGCGGCACGCCGGCCAGCACCCGGCCGGCCGACGAGGAGAAGGCCGACACACCCGCATTGAACCAGTTCGGCCGGGATTTGACGCAACTGGCCCGGGAAGGAAAACTAGATCCGATCATCGGCCGCGAAAATGAGATCGAGCGGGTCATCCAGGTCTTGTCCCGCCGCAAGAAGAACAACCCGGTCCTGATCGGAGAGCCCGGGGTCGGCAAGACGGCCATCGCCGAGGGACTGGCCATGAAGATCGTGGAAGGAAAGATTCCCGAAACCCTGCTGGATCGCCGAATCGTCACCCTGGACCTGGCGGCGGTCGTGGCCGGCACCAAGTACCGCGGTCAGTTCGAGGAGCGCCTGAAGGCTGTCATGAACGAGATCCGCGAGTCGAAAGACACCATCATCTTCATCGATGAACTGCACACCATCGTCGGTGCCGGTGGCGCCGAGGGGGCCATCGATGCCTCCAACATGCTGAAGCCGGCGCTCGCCCGCGGCGAGCTGCAGTGCATCGGCGCCACGACGCTGGACGAGTTTCGAAAGTACATCGAGAAGGACGGCGCCCTCGAGCGCCGCTTCCAGCCGATCATGGTCGAGCCGCCGTCGCCCGACGAGGCCATCCTGATCATTCGCGGCCTGCGTGACAAATATGAGGCGCACCATGGCGTCAAGTTCACCGATGAAGCCATCGTGGCGGCCGTGAAGCTTTCCGATCGTTACATGTCGAGCCGCTTCCTCCCGGACAAGGCCATCGATGTGCTTGATGAGTCGGGCGCACGCTCCCGCCTCTCGATGTCCGTTGTTCCACCGGACCTCCGAGCCATGGAGAAGAAGATCGAGGAATTGGCCAAGGAGAAGGAATCGGCCATCCAGGCCCAGGAGTTCGAAAAGGCCGCCTCGTTCCGCGACAAGGAAAAGGACATGCGCAAACAGCTGGCCAAGCTGAAGCGTGAGTGGCAGGAATCAAAGACGATGAAGACTCCGACCGTCGACGCCGAGGACATCGCGGTGGTCATTTCCAAGATGACCGGCGTCCCGGCCAGTCGGCTCGAGGAATCGGAGTCAGCCAAGCTCCTGCGGATGGAAGACGAGATGAAGAAGAAGATCATCGGCCAGGACGAGGCCGTCGCCGCGGTGGCCAAGGCCGTTCGGCGCAATCGGGCCGGACTCCGCGATCCACGCCGTCCGATCGGCAGTTTTATCTTCCTGGGACCGACCGGCGTCGGGAAGACGGAACTGGCCCGGGTGCTCGCCCAGCATCTCTTCGACGATCCCGAAGCGCTGATTCGCATCGACATGTCGGAATACATGGAGAAGTTTTCGGTCAGCCGCCTTGTCGGTGCCCCTCCCGGTTATGTTGGTTACGAGGAGGGGGGGCAGCTCACGGAAAAGGTTCGGCGCAAGCCGTACAGCGTCGTGCTGCTGGACGAGGTCGAGAAGGCGCATCCGGACGTATTCAACATGCTGCTCCAGGTGCTGGAGGATGGCACCCTGACCGACAGCATGCGGCGCAAGGTCAACTTCAAGAACACCGTCCTGATCATGACCAGCAATCTCGGGGCCCGGCAGATCGGGGGGCGTAGCCAGCTTGGTTTCGGCAAGTCCGACGACCAGACCACCTACGACAAGATGAAGGGGTCGGTCCTCGAGGAGGTCAAACGGACTTTCAATCCGGAATTTCTCAATCGAATTGACGACGTGATTGTTTTTCGGGCACTGGGACGGAAGGAAATGGAGCAGATCGTCCATATTCTTCTCGATGAAGTGACGAAGCGGGTGGCCGAACAGGGGCTTCACCTGACCATCACGCCACCGGCGGCACAATTGCTCGTGGAAAAGGGCTTCGATCCGAACCTGGGTGCCCGACCGCTCCGGCGGGCCATCCAGCGGCTGGTGGAGGATCCTCTCGCCATGCTGGTCCTGGAACGAAAATTCAAACCGGGAAGCCATGTTCGCATTGGGCGCAAGGCTGATGAACTGGTTTTTGAGGAGAAGGTGTCGGGGGACATGAATGCCGAGAAAGTCGGTCGCGGCGCCTGAGGCGCCCTTCCAGTCGAAACCAGTTTTCCGCTGCCTGCTCGCCCTGATTCTTGTCGGGGCGAGCAGTCTTTTGTTGCCGGTTCTGCGTGCGGTCGCGCAAGGGGAAACCCGCGTGCGGCACATCCGCGTGGAGGGAGTCGAGTCGGTCGATACGCTTCGGGTCCGAAGTGGCATCGGTATTCAGACTGGCGATCGATACCGTCCCGCCGCCGTCCGTGATGGGGTCAAGGCACTTTACCGGCTTGATCTCTTCAGCCAGGTGGAAGTCGATGCGGACGTCATGGGAGATTCCATCGACCTCATCGTGCGCGTCAAGGAACTGCCGCGCGTATCGGCCGTCGAATTCAGCGGAAACAAGGAGCTGGATGCCGACAAGTTGCGCGAGAAGTTGACCGGCTACAGCAGTCGCACGGCCGGCCCCCGAACGCAGATCGACGCCGTGGCCGCACTGAACGAAATGTACCGCGAAGAAGGTTTCCCGCTGGCCGAGGTCACCGCGTCTTTCACGCCGGGGCCGCGCGCCTCCGATCGGGTCCTCTCCATTGACATCCGGGAGGGAAACCGCGTCCAGGTGGCGGCGGTCAGCTTCGAGGGGAATGAGCGAATCGATGACGACAAACTGCGTGGGGAGCTCGACACCGACCAGAAATCGTTCTGGAAAAAAGGGCACCTCAAGACCAGCACGCTCGAAGCGGATCGGGACAATATCCGCGAGTACTATCAGGAGCACGGCTACCGCGACGCCCGGGTCACCGGTTACGACGTTACCTATGCCGACGACAAGCGGACGGCCACCGTCGTATTCAACGTGGTCGAGGGTCCGCTCTACACGATGGCGGCACCGCGTATCGAGGGAAACGTCATTCTGCCCACGCCACTGCTGGGAAGCCTGATCAAGTTCAAGCCGGGCGAAACCTACAATCGGCGAAAAGTGGACGAATCGGCCGGCGAGATCGGCGGCGCCTATGCCGATCGAGGCTACCTGTACAGCCAGGTAGACCCGGAGGAATCGCTGGACTCCACGGTCGTCGAAGTCGTTTACCAGATTCAGGAGCAGGAACCGTCCAAGGTCCGTGAGATCCGCATTACCGGAAATACGCGGACCAAGGAAAAAGTGATCCGCCGCCAGCTTTATCTCTTTCCCGGCAGCCGATTTGATCGCGCGCTCCTCATTCGGAGCCAGCGGGAGCTCTTCCAGCTCGGATTCTTTCAGGATGTGCAGGTTGATTTCCGACCGATCCCGAACAGCTTTGATGTCGACCTCGTGCTCAACGTGGAGGAAAAGGCCGTCGGCACGGCCTCCGCCGGCGCCGGCTTCTCGAGCCAGGGAGGGCTGACCGGTTTTCTCGAACTGGGACACCCGAATGTTTTTGGCAACGGGCAGGCGGTCAATCTGCGAATGGAACGGGGCAGCCGGACGTCGAATTTCGATCTGTCGTTCACCGAACCCTGGTTCATGGGATCGCCGACGACCCTTGGGATCGACATCTTTCGCTCAAACTACATTCGTGACATCTACCAGGTCCTCCGAACGGGGGGCGCGCTTCGCTTCGGACGACCGGTGCCCGGTGTTGCGTATACCCGGATGTTCGGGACCTACTCATTCGAGCGGACCGAGGGACTCGGTCGCATCACCATCGATGAGAGCCTTCGAAAAACTTATGCCGCTGATTCGACCTCGTACACCGAGACGCTCAACATCTCAACCCCCGATCCAATCGGGATCGATTCGTCGACGCGGAGCGCCTCGGGCATCACCGTGGGCCTGAACCGTAACTCGACGGACCATCCGATCTACCCCCAGGCCGGTTCCATTTCGAGCCTGTCATGGGAGATCAATGGTGGTCCGTTGCAGGGGAATGTCAGGTTCAACAAGGTGTTGTTTGACGGCCGCTTTTTTGCCCGGGACAGACAACTGCTGGCGGGAACCAAGCCCGCCTGGATGATTCGCACCCAGCTCGGCGCCACCGCTTTCAGGAATGGCCTCGACGATCTGCGCGATGGCTACCCGCCTTCCGACTCCACGGATCTTGATCCTTCGATCCCCGAGGATCGCTACTGGAAGGTGGAGGCGCTCGAGCTGTTTCGGCTGGGTGGAACCACGCGTGGCCAATCGCTTCGCGGCTACTCTGATTACGAAGTGGTTCCGGATGACAACGTGCTGACGAGGCTGCTCACCACCACGACGAAGGTAATCGACGATGGGGTCGTGACACGGGACGATACGACGATCGTCGCCGTGTACGACACCTTCCCCGGTGGCCGCTATTACAGCGTCCTGACGCTGGAGCGCCAGTTTACCCTGGTCGATCCTCTTCATGCGGCTCTCTTCGCCGAAGCGGGTGGTACCTGGAATGACGTTTCCGACTTCCGATGGGATTCAATCCACAAGTCGCTCGGCTTCGGCGTTCGGATGGAAATCCCGCTGCTGGGGCAGGTCGGGTTCGATTACGCCTACGGTTTCGACCGGCTGAATCGAGATCGCACGCCCGGCCGCGGCGGGCGTTATGACCGGGGGGGCTGGCAGGGACACCTGCTGTTCGGCCGTTTCTTTTGACAGCTTCCTAATGGGCTCTTCAGGCACCTGGCAGATTCTTCAGGCACCTGGCAGATTCTTCAGACACCTGGCAGATTCTTCAGGCACCTGTTGAATGAGTTCTAACTCGTGACAAGGAGATGGGTTATGCGTGTTGGCACCGCCTTCCGGGCCTTGTTTTTGGCTGCTGCTCTGATAAACTGCGCCACCGTTGCGCTGGCTGCTGACTACAAGATCGGTTACATCGATTCCGAGAGGGTTTTTCGCGAGTTCACCGGCACGAAGTCGGCTGAAAGCGAATTCAATCAAGACCTCGAGGGTTGGGTTCGGCAGTTCGAGAACAAGAAAACCGAACTGGCCAAGCTCGAACGCGAGTTCGAGGCCCAAAAGTTGATGCTGTCCGACGCGCGGCGCAAGGAAAAGGAGTCGGAACTCCAGGCTCGCTACAGCGAGCTCGAACAGCTTCAGCGGGAAATCTGGGGCCCGACCGGCAAGGCGGCCCAGCGCAATGAACAGTTGACCAAGGACATCATCACCCGAATTCGCGAGGTGACGATGAGGATTGCGCTGGCCGAGGGATACACCTTCATTTTCGACGCCGCGGATGGAAATCTGGTCTACGGCGATCCATCGCTGGATCTGACCGATCGGGTTCTCGGGGAATTGAACCAGGCCACTGGAACCACCACCCCCAAGTAGCGCTGGCAATCCGGCGATGGGATCCAGGGCGGGTCGGAGGAGGCGCGCGTGCGAAGTTACCGAGTTTCGGAGATTGCCGCCAGGATAGGCGGGCAGGTTGATGGTTCCAACGACCCCTCCATTTCCGGCGTGGCCGGCATTCGCGAGGCGGAACCGGGCCAGATTTCGTTCCTCGCTCATCCGCGCTATGCGACCTACGTGGCCACGACCCGGGCCCACGCCCTCATCGTCGGCCTCGATCACGTCAACGAGCATGCCGCTGGCCCGGTCCTGATTCGTGTCGCCGATCCCTACGTCGGCTTTCTGCAGACTCTTCATCTGTACGGAGCCGAGCGGCCAAAACCGGTCGCGGGCATCCATCCGACGGCCGTTATCCACCCGACGGCCGTGCTGGGCGAGGGTGTTTCAATTGGAGCCCACGTCGTCATCGAGGCGGGGGCACAAATCGGCGCTCGGACGATTCTCCAGCCCGGTGTCTTTGTTGGCGCGGATTGCAATCTTGGCGATGATGCCTGTCTCTACCCGAACGTGGTGGTGCGCGAATCCTCAACGCTGGGTCATCGCGTCATCGTGCACGCCGGCGCCGTCATCGGGGCCGACGGCTTTGGTTACGTGAAGGCGGGCGGTGCCCATCTCAAGGTGCCGCAACTCGGCACGGTGCATGTCGAGGATGATGTGGAGATCGGCGCAAATTCCACCATTGACAGGGCCACCACCGGCGTGACCAGAATCGGCCCCGGCGTGAAGATCGACAACCTTGTTCAAATCGCACACAACGTGACGATCGGTGCCAACAGCATTGTCTGCGCCCAGGTTGGCGTTTCGGGCTCCACACACGTGGGCCACGACGTCACGCTCGCCGGGCAGGCTGGCGTCGGCGGCCATCTCCGGATCGGTGATCGCGCACTCATCGGCGGGCAGGCCGGTGTCACCAAGTCGGTCTCGGATGACGCCCGGGTATCAGGCTATCCGGCTTCCGACCACGATCAGGCGCTCCGGGTACAGGCGCATACGCGCCGACTGCCCGAGCTGGTCCGCGACATTCGGGATCTGACCGAGCGGCTGGAGCGGCTCGAATCGGAGCTGGCCAAGGAACGGGAGCGAATCCTGTGACTCGATACCGAACCGATGAAACTGGATCCGGCGGGAGGCGGTCGTGAACCGCCAAAAAACCATCGGTGGTCCGGCTACCATCTCGGGGGTTGGGCTTCATAGCGGCCAGAGGACCACGCTCAACTTTCTGCCGGCCAGTCCCAATTCCGGTGTTGTCTTCGAACGCATCGACCTGCCGGGGCGTCCCCGCATCCCGGTCCGGCCGGAGTCGGCCATTTACGACCCCGATGCCGGCCGCCGAACCATTCTCCGGAAGAACGGGGCCGAAGTGCACACGGTCGAGCATGTGCTGGCGGCCGTGGCCGGTCTCGGCGTCGACAACCTGATCATCGAGATTGACGGGCAGGAGGCGGCCGAGCCGCAAGATGGGTCGGCCCTGCCGATCGCGAAGGCACTCCTGGCCGCCGGCATTGTCGAACAGGCCGCCGAAAAACGATGGCTCCGGATTCAGGAGCCGATCACGCTTAACCGGGATGGGGTCGAACTGATCGGGATCCCGCACGACGGACTCCGGATCTCCTTCACGATCGAGTACGACAGCCCGGCGGTGGGCACGCAGGTGGCTTCGTTCGATCTCTCGCCGGAGGTGTTCCTTTCCGAAATCGCGCCGGCCCGCACCTTCGTCATGCACAAGGATGTCGAGCGGCTGCGTGCCCAGGGGCTGATTCGCGGGGGCAGCCTGGACAATGCCATTGTCATCATGGACGATGGCATCCTGAATGAGAAGCCGCTGCGCTTTCGCGACGAGCTGGTTCGCCACAAGGTGCTCGACCTCCTCGGCGATCTCTTCCTTCTCGGTCGGCCGCTCAAGGGGCATGTCATCGCCCGCCGCTCAGGCCACCAGTCCAATGTGGAGTTCGTGAAGCGTATCCATGATGTGGAGGAGCAATCCGCCTCCTTCACCGGCCTGCCGCCGGTTCCCATCGAGGGGGTTACCCCGCCGTGGGATATCGACGCCATCATGACGATCATGCCGCACCGCTACCCGCTCTTGCTGATCGACCGGATCCTGCATATGACCGACAATCGGGTCGTCGGTTTGAAAGGCGTCACGGTGAACGAGCCGTTTTTTACCGGCCACTTCCCCGGACACGCCATCATGCCTGGTGTCCTGATTATCGAGGCGATGGCCCAGTGCGGCGGCATCCTGCTGCTCAACAAAGTCAGCAGGCCGAAGGAAAAGCTTGTCTACTTCATGGCCATCGAGAAGGCCAAGTTCCGCAAACCGGTTCGGCCGGGAGATCAGCTCCGCCTCGAGCTGACTCTCATTCGATTCAACGGTCGTGTCGGCAAGATGTCCGGCAAGGCTTACGTTGGCGATTCGCTGGCCGCCGAAGCCGACCTGATTGCGACCGTGGTGGATCGCTGAAGTGGCGGCACCGAACATCCATCCCACAGCCATCGTGGCATCCGGGGCCGAGCTGGACCCCGGGGTTGACATTGGCCCCTTTGCCATCATCGGCCGGCATGTTCACCTGGGGCCCGACGTCTCGGTCGGCGCCCACGCCATCGTCGAGGGACACACCCGGGTCGGAGCCGGTTGCCGCATCTTTCCACACGCGGCGGTCGGGCTGGCTCCGCAGGATCTCAAGTACCGGGGCGAAGTCACCTGGCTGCATATTGGCGAGCGGACGGTCATTCGCGAATTCGCCACGCTGAATCTGGCCACCGACGAGGGGAAGTCGACCCGCGTCGGCTCGGATTGCCTGTTGATGGCCTACACCCACGTGGCCCACAACTGCACCATCGGCAACCATGTGATCCTGGCGAACGCGGTCAACCTGGCCGGCCACGTCACCATTGAAGATTACGCCATTCTCGGAGGCATGACGCCCATCCACCAATTTGTCCGGATCGGGGCCCATGTCATGATCGGCGGTGCCTCACGCATTTCCCAGGACGTGACGCCCTACGCCCTGGTGGCCGGCAATCCACCGGCCATGGCGGGCCTCAACCGCATCGGGCTCGAAAGACGCGGCTTCACCGAAGCCACCATCGCCGCCTTGAAGCGGGCCTACAAGATATTGTTCCGGTCGGAGTTGTTGCTAAACGATGCGATCGCCCGGATTCGCCTTGACGTGCCATCCGGGCCGGAGGTCGGCTATCTCCTCGAATTCGTGGAAAGCTCGCAGCGCGGCCTGACGCGCTGAGGCGATCATGAGGATCGGCCTGGCTGGATGCGGCCACCTCGGAAGCCGGCACGCCGGAAAACTGGCGGCGCGCACCGATCTGGGCGATGGCGATGGTGATTCCGGCCGACTGGTGCTCTTCGATACCAATGCCGCGCGTGCCGGGGACCTTGCCGACCATTTGGGCGTCCTGTCGGCCCGGAGTTACGAGGAGCTGTTGGCGGCCACCGACGCCGTCGTCATAGCCGCCCCGACCGTTGCGCACGCAGAACTCGGGATCCGGGCACTCAGGGCCGGCCGGCATGTCCTCGTCGAAAAACCGATCGCCGTTACCCTGACAGAGGCCGACGCCCTTCTATCGGCTGCCCGCGCCGCGTCACGGACGCTCATGGTTGGCCACATCGAGCGTTTCAATCCGGCGGTGCGCCAGCTCGAGGGGCGGCTGACGGCGCCCCGCTTCATCGAAGGGCACCGACTGGCCGAGTACCAGCCGCGCAGCCTTGATATTGATGTCATCCTCGATCTCATGATCCATGACATTGATCTGGTGCTGCACCTGATCCGGGAGCTCCCGTCCCGGATCGATGCGGCCGGCACGCCGGTCCTGTCTGGAAAGATCGACATTGCCAACGCGCGGCTGTCGTTTCCGGGCGGGGCGGTCGCCAACCTCACCGCCAGTCGGGTGAGCCTTACCCGAACGCGAAAAATCCGCTTCTTCATGCCGGAAACCTATGTCTCGATTGACCTGGCGGCACGGGGGGCCCAGTTCTATCGGCTGAAAGGCGCCATGGGCGAACCGGTGGCCGATGCGGAGGCGTTCCTGGCCCGCCTGTCCCACGAGTCTTTCGTCGACGACGGCCGCGATCAGCTCGAGGCCGAGCATTCGGCCTTTCTGGCTGCGGCGCGCGGCGAAGCGCCGAATCCGATTCCGGGGGAGGACGGCCGGGCGGCGCTGGCGGTGGCCATGGAAGTGATCGGCCGGCTGGCCGAGCGCGAGGGGTGAGCCGGCAATCCATTTTTCTGATGGCCGGCGAGGCCTCCGGCGATCGGCTGGGAGGGGCACTTGCCGAGGCGCTCGTACGGATCCGTCCGGACATCCAATTGATCGGGGTCGGCGGACCCTTCATGCGTGCCGCGGGAGTGGAGCTGATTCACGACTACGAGAAATTCGCAGTCCTTGGGCTGACGGAAGTGATCGGTCGCCTACCGTTCTTCCTGCGCATCCTCGCCGAATTCGGCAGGCGATTTCGAAACGATCCGCCGGGCCTCTTTCTGCCCATCGATTTTCCCGATTTCAACATCCGGCTGGCGTTACGCGCCCACGAGGTCAACGTCCCCGTTCTCTGGTACGTGAGTCCGCAGGTGTGGGCCTGGCGGGCCGGCCGGGTGGCCACGCTGGCCCGCATCGTGGACCGGATGGTCGTTGTCTTTCCATTTGAAACGGCCATCTACGAGCGGGCGGGACTTCCGGTGTCGTTCGTGGGCCACCCGCTCCTGGAGCGTCTGGCCGTCACGAAGAGCCATGAGGCTGTCCGCCGTGACCTCGGCATCGCGGAAGGTGAGCAGCTCGTGGCACTTCTCCCCGGAAGTCGCCGGCAGGAGATACGTCGAATCCTGCCGCCGCTGGCCGAGGCGGGCCGGCTCCTCCTTGCCGCTGGAATTCGCGTCGTGGTGAGCCGCGCGCCCAGCATCGAGCCGGATTACTTCAATGCCGTCCCCGGGGGAGCCGGTTCCACGGGGCTTCCCATCTGGACGGGGGATACCGCCAATCTGGTCGCCGCCGCCGATCTTGCGGTCGTTGCCTCGGGCACCGCCACGCTGGAGACGGGGCTGCTCGGCACGCCGGCAATTATCGTCTACAAGATGGCGCCGCTCTCCTGGCAGCTGGCCCGGCGACTGGTCCGGGTCGATCACATCGGCCTGGTCAACATTGCCGCCGGCAAGCGGATCGCGCCGGAGTTGTTACAGGAGCAGGTGACCGGACCCAATGTCGCGCGACTGGTCCTCGAGATGTTGAACGACCCGGATCGATTGGCCGCGATGCGCCGCGAACTGGCCGAACTCCCCGCGCGACTGGGTGGCAAGGGCGCCAGCGAGCGAACGGCTCGGCTGGCCCTGGACCTGCTGGATCGCCGTGGCTGATCGAGCCACGATGGCGCGCCTGGCCGGCGGCGCGCTGGCCCTGCTGGATCGGACCGTGCGCGTCACGGTCGTGAATGGTGAACGGCTCGAGGACGCAGAACGGGAGGCCGGGGGATTCATCTACGCATTCTGGCATGGACAATTGCTCCTGGCAGCACTGGTTCATGATGGTAAACCGACGGCGGCGATGATCAGCCGGCATGGAGATGGGGAACTGATTGCCGGTGTTGTGGAAGCGCGCTCGATCCGGGCGGTGCGCGGCTCGACGACCCGGGGCGGGCCTGTGGCGTTCCGCGGGATGATCGATCTGGTTCGAAGCGGCTGGACCCGCCTGGCCATCACGCCGGATGGTCCGCGGGGCCCAAGGCATGTGGTTCAACCCGGCATCGTGCGCCTGGCCGAACTGACCGGATTCGCCATCATTCCGGCCGGCCTGGCGGCCCGACCGGCGCACCGGTTTCGTTCCTGGGACGGATTCCAGGTCCCATGGCCGGGCGGCCGCGTCCGGGTGCACTACGGCCGACCGATTCGCCTCCCGAAGGAAATCGATGACACGGCCCGTGAAGAAACACGCCGCACCGTTGAGACGACCATGCTCGAATTGACTGCCGAAGCATCCATCGCGCTGGGAGTCCGTAGTTGAGTGGCCTGTATCGCCTCGCGACCGGTCTCATTGAGCCTTTGGTTCTGGGCGTGGGAGCCCTCGTCGAGCGGGCCGACGAAAAGCTCCGACGCGATCGGCGCGGTGAACTCACCTCAGCACGCGGAGGCCACTGGCTTCATGCGGCCTCAGCCGGCGAAATGCGCGGACTCATCCCACTGGTCCGAACGCGGAACGCCTCGCAGCCACTCGTCCTGACGGCCCAGACCGCCGCCGGTATGGCTACCGGCCGGGCACATCTCTCCGACCGGCCGATTCACCGGATGCCGTTCGATCTGCCGGCGGCCATGCGGCGCGCATTCGACAGCTCAGGCGTCGCCGCTGTCATCCTGGCCGAAACCGAGCTCTGGCCAAACATGCTCGAGGAAGCCCACCGACGAGATATCCCCGTGGCGCTGGTCAACGCCCGCATCTCGAATCGGAGCTGGTCGCGTTACCGCGCCAGCCGTTCCTTCTGGCGGAAGCGGCTTGACCGCCTGCGGGTCGTCGCCGCCCAGTCTGAAGTAGACGCCGAACGATTTCGTGAACTGGGCGTTCCTGTCGAAGCCCTCGCCGTGACCGGAAACATGAAGCACGACCATCAGCATGAGGCCGTCATCCCGGCGAGTCACCCGTGGGGCAGCGCCCCGATCGTCGTCCTGGGAAGCGTGCGCAAAGGCGAAGAGAGGGCACTCGCCATCGCCATGAAGGCACTCCAGGCGACCGTGCCCGATCTGAAGGTGGTCGTGGGGCCCCGCCACCGGAAGGCGGATGACATGGTGGAAGCGGCCTTCCGGAGCGCCGGATTTTCAATATCACGCCGCAGTCGTGGCGGCCCGGACACCGCTCATTCCGTCCTCCTCCTTGACACGATGGGGGAGTTGAACAGTTTCTACAGCGTCGCCCGCGTCGCCTTTGTCGGCGGCACCTGGCAAAACTACGGCGGTCACAACGTGGCGGAGCCGGCCCTGGTCGGAATCCCCGTCATCTTCGGCCCGTACACCGACAATTGCCGGCTCGAGGCCGATGCGCTCGTGGGCAGCGGCGCCGGCCGCCGGGCCGCGACTATGGAGGGGCTCCTAACGGCCTTCATCGAGGAAATTGAACTCAAGCGAGGTCGCGGCGCCGACCGCTGTCGACAGGCTCTGGTAACGCTGAGTGGGGCCACCGGGCGCCTCACGCGCTTCCTGACAAAGCGTGAGTTCCCAGGATTCAGGTAACGTCAGGCTGATCGCTGGTTGCGCTCTGCCCGCGATCGAACCGCCGTTGCGCATATCTGGCGGCCCGTCTCGGAAGCTGATCGAAAATGTCCCCGGTAGTGAACGTCACCGCTTTGGGCTACGATTTATCGGAGCCGTTAAACGGCATGCTCCACGGGCGGGTTACAGACCGCGCCACCTCGTGCAGCGCGCTACATGGACCAGTCGGCCAGGAGTTGGATGACTTGGACAGACTGAAGGTGGAGAAGCGGCAATACCTGACTGTTCGGGGGAGTCAACTCTCGGTAGCTGCGACGGCCGCAATCTATGTTTTCCTCGCACTCGCGTACCAACTCTCAGCCCAGGTAGTTATGACCGAGGGCTCCACGGTAGCGACACACTGGATTTCTCCCGGACCGTATGGTGACAGCATCTTCGTCGCTGCCACCTACTTCAACAAGGGAAGTGTCCGGACGGCACCAGGTCTGCGGTGGAGGTTATCGGCGATCTACAGACCCTCTTCAGGATCTCGGGCCCGCCACGATTCGCTGAAGGTAGCTCTCGACGAAGCAGGTAGGCAGGGACTGGAAGTGCTCTTCAATGACGGTGGAGCTTACTGGTGGGAGCCGGATGGCAAAGGACATCGTCTTCCGCGGTTGCCCTACAGCCTTGTCGCGCCAAGGGATCGTGACGGCCGGCTTCGTCCGGCATATCCGAAACAGTTCATTCGAAACGCTGGTCCGGGAGCGGCAATTTCAGACACAATCGTCTTTCACGTTCGGCCGGTGGAGTACGACCCATGGCCGGGGACTGCTGAGGTCACCTGTTACCTCGAGGCCGAAGGTTTTGGTGAGGGGGCTGCACTGCCAGTGCTTGCCGACACCCTCCGAGTGTCTGTTCCGCTTCCATTGGGCCATCGATCATCTCGCTGATCGACAAACAATGACACAAGACCTGCTCGATCGAGATGATCCACTTCACCGCGCCGCCGCGGCCCTTTACGGTGTTGGCGTACGCGCCCATGGCGCCTGTTGGGATTCCGGACTCGTCCGGCCGTGGATGGCCTCCGCGCCGGTTGTCTCCATCGGCAACCTGGCGGTGGGTGGGACGGGGAAGACTCCGGCGGTCATCCGACTGGCGGGGGAACTGCGCGCGCGCGGTTGGCGGCCCGCCATTCTAACGCGCGGCCATGGGCGACGGGTGAGGGGACGCGTGGTTCTGGCACCGGGCGACGTGATTCCTGGTCCGGATGTTGCCGGTGACGAGCCGCTGGAGATCTTCACGGCCCTGCGCGACGTGCCGGTCGTGATTGCGGCGGACCGCCGGGGATCGGCCATCCTGGCCGTCGAACGCTTCGGCGTCGACCTGTTGATCCTCGACGACGGCTTTCAGCACCGGCCCCTGGCGCGAACCGTTGACATCGTACTGGTTGACGCCACGCGTCCCTTCGGGAACGGGCGATTACTTCCGGCAGGCCCGCTCCGCGAGCCGCCTCGGGCACTGCGACGGGCAAGCATGATTGTGCTGACGCGGGCGGATGTTGAGAGTGTCGAGGCGTCACGTGCCGAGGTCCACCGCGCGGCCCCACAGGCCTGGATCGGGACGGCGACGCATCATGTCGTGGGCCTTCAGTCACTCGAGGCTGGCAAGCCCGAAGTCCTGCCGCCCGACGGCCCCCTGTTCGCCGTCTGCGGCATCGCCCGGCCCGAGACCTTTCTCGCCAGCCTTCGCGCCGCGGGGCATCCGGTCAGCCGGCACCTGGCATTTCCGGATCATCATCGATTCGATTTCCGTGATCGCGACCGCGTCCACTCCGACGCGGCCGGACTGGCCATCGTCACCACCGCCAAGGATGCCGTCCGCTGGCACGACGTGCCGGGATTCACGGGCGCCGGCTGGTGGGTGCTGGCCATTCAATTCGAACCGGCGGCGGGATTTTTCGATGAGGTCGCTCGACGGCTCGAGGCTCGGGCATAAAAAAGCGGCCCTCCCGAAGGAGGGCCGTTGGGCCGGAAATTGCGACATCCCGGGAAAGGGGGAGCGATTCTCGTTGCCGACAATCACCCGGTTTGAAACGTTATCCCGGCCCGAATCCTACTTGTCCTGGTAGTTCGCGATGCCGACCACAACGCCGCCGCTCAGTTGAATCTGTTCGTGGCTGGTTTCCTCTTCGCCGTAGATCGTCAGCGTTGCCGTCGTGAGGAACGAGCCCCCCGCTCGGAGCGGCAGTATCTCGTCTTCGAGCTTCCAGGCCGCTGGAATGGCCAGCACGTAACCTGTCCCTTCGCCGTTGATCGGCACGACGAGGTTCATCGGGTAATTGACGAAGTCGGTCAGGTCGTCGACGCCATTACCACCCAGATCGTTCCTTTCGAAGTCGAGCGAGTACCGGGTGAAACGAACCGTACCGAAGGCCCGGTCCGGGCGGAGTGTGAGCGCGGGGTCATGTGGGCGGCTTGTGACCACGATCTTCAGGTAGTCCTCGGGGACGAAGTCGTCGTTCGGGTCGGTCTTGTTTTGGCCGCGATCGTACACATCCGAGGCAACCGGCAGGTTGTCGTTGAGGGAGACGATCGACGTGATGGAGCGCGCTCCTTCGTCGTCGTCACCGGCGCATCCGACAAACCCGCCCACGGCCAGGGCGCATAGCGCCTTCGCCACGGTTGAAGTGATCCCCCGCTTCCAGAGCATTTCAGACCTGATCATTCCTTCTCCTCCTGAAGCCGGGGCTTTTCCCTTCCCCGGGACACGGTACGGGGCCAACGGTGGAGCGGCGCTCCATCGACCCGTCTTGTGATGCGCAACGATTGTGCCAGACCGCCCACCGGTTACTTGTGGTCCTAACCCCCGTTGTGTCCGGTTCTTGCCCGGCAGCCGCTTCAAGGGTATCGACCCGTCCGGTACCGCAATTGCGAGTCCGCCCGTGCAATTGGCACGATCGGGGACGGCTGGGCTATAGTCATTTTTCGGCCCCTGAACGAATGAGTTGAACGAAATCTGGCCCGGTCGGCCATGGCAACCGGGAAAGGCAGCCCCATGGAACAGGTCCGGACGGACATCCTCATACTGGGTAGCGGCATCGGGGGACTTACCCTGGCCCTGGAATGCTCCGGATGGGCCGATGTGGTCATTGTCACGAAGAAACACCGGTCCGAGTCGAACACCAACTATGCCCAGGGGGGGATCGCCTCCGTCCTGGCAGCGGACGATTCGATCGACCTCCATATTCGGGACACCCTCGAGGCCGGGGACGGCCTGTGCCACGCTGACATCGTCGCGATGGTCGTTCGGGAGGGCCCGCCGCTCATCGAAAAGCTGCTGCAGCTGGGAGTGGCCTTTACGCGCGAGGACTCCGGCGCCCTGGAGCTCGGACGCGAGGGAGGCCACTCACGCCGCCGGATCATCCATGCCGCCGACCAGACCGGTCGTGAGATCGAGCGCGCGCTCCTGTCGGCCGTGGCCGCACGGCCGAACATCCGACTCTTCGAGAATCACCTGGCCCTCGACCTCATTGTCGAATCCCGGCTCCTCGGCACCGGGCGTCCCGGTCCCGGAGGCGAGACCGCCTGGGGCGCCTATGTCCTGGATGAGGCCACGGGGCAGGTTGTGCCGTTCACCGCGGCGGTCACCGTCGTGGCCACCGGCGGCACCGGAAAGGTCTATCGGTACACCACCAATCCGGACATCGCCACCGGGGACGGACTGGCCATGGGCTACCGGGCCGGCGCCACCGTCGGCAATCTGGAGTTTGTCCAGTTCCATCCGACCTGTCTTTTTCACCCGGAAGCGCGGTCGTTCCTGATTACCGAGGCGATGCGTGGAGAAGGGGGAATTCTCCGCACGCTGGACGGTGTCGCGTTCATGCCGGGCTATGATCCGCGGGCGGACCTGGCACCGCGCGACATTGTCGCCCGGGCAATTGACAACGAAATGAAATCGCGCGGCGAGACGCATGTTCTGCTCGATGCCACGCACCTGGGCGAAGCCCGTCTTCTGGAGCACTTCCCGAACATCATGGCCACCTGTCGTCGGCACGGGATCGATCCGGCCATCCAGCCAATTCCGGTCGTCCCAGCTGCCCACTACATGTGCGGGGGGCTTGTGACCGATGGCGAGGCCCGAACGGACATCGTTCGGCTCCTGGCCGTCGGGGAGGTGGCCATGACGGGGCTCCATGGGGCCAATCGGCTGGCATCCAACAGTCTGCTCGAGGCGCTTGTATTTGCCGGACGGGCGGCGATGACGGCCCGTGCCTTCCTGCCGGGCACCCGCGTACCGCGCCCGGTAGCCTGGGTGGCACCTCCGGGCACCGAGCGTAAGGAAAAGGTCATCGTCGACCACAACTGGGACGCCGTCCGCGGGGTCATGTGGGACTATGTCGGGATTGTTCGCAGCAATGAACGGCTTCACTCGGCACTGGCCCGCCTGCGCCTGATTCGTGACGATGTCGAGTCATTCTACCGCCGCTTCCAGGTGGACGCGGATCTGGCCGAATTGCGGAATATCACACTCGTGGCCGAATTGATCATTCGATCCGCCGCCGGCCGCCATGAGAGTCGTGGTCTTCACTATAATGTGGATTATCCGGCACGGGACGACGTTCGCTTTGCCCGTGATACGCTACTCTCGTCATCCTTGGGGCTGAAGCTCAGTGATCCGGTGGCATCGACCGTCGATGCCGGCCTGGCAGGAGGATTATCCGAATGACGGAGCGCGAAGACGAAACGTCCCCGTCCGAAGAGGCACCGGCTCCCCCCATCCAGGAGGAGGTGGGTCTTGTCTTCGAGGTCGCGGTCGAGGCCATCCGCGCTGATGATGACCGCTACGCCATGGATGCCTACCAGTTCGTCCGGGAGGCACTTGATTGGCAGGTCTCCCGTCTGTCGGTGCGGCGCCATGTCAGCGGTCCGGAGTTGCTGGACGGCGCGCAGCGATTGGCCTTTGAACGGTTCGGGCCGATGGCGCGCACAGTTTTGAATCATTGGGGGCTGGTGGATGGGGAGGATGTCGGTCGCATCGTTTTCCAGTTGATCGACGCGGGAATCCTGAGCAAGACCGAGGACGACCGGTTGGATGATTTTGCCGGCGTCGTGCGGTTCGACGAAGTGTTCGAGGCCGGGTATCGTTGGCCATGAGGGCTGCTTCATGACATCGTGGGAGCGCGAGTGGCAGCACCTGCGTGACATGATGGAGCATATGCTCCAGGATTCCACGCGAACGACCACGTCGGTCGGGATCGTCTGGCATCCGCCGACCGATGCATGGGAAACCGATCGGGAGTTCGTCATCCGGGTCGATGTGGCCGGCGTTCGGCGTGATGACCTGAAGGTCGTCATCCAGTCCGGCGAACTGCAAATTCGTGGCATCCGGCGAGACGCCGTGCCGCCCGGGAAAAAGCACTTCTACAAAATGGAGATCACGCTCGGACCGTTCGAGCGGCGGGTGCCCCTCCCAGGGGGCGCACGCTTTTCGGAGGTCCTGGCCACCTATCGCGATGGCATCCTCGAAATCCGCTGCCAAAAAGCGCAAGGCGAAGTCCCGGGCGAAGTCCGAATCGACATCGTCTGACGTTCCGGTCGAAGCCCGTCCGGGAAACGCCGCGTCCGATTCGTCGCATGGTCGGGAGCCGGTCATTCCGGAGATCGTGCCGGTATTCCAGCTGCGTGATCTCGTGGCGTTTCCATTCATGATGTTTCCGCTCGTCGCCACCGAACCGGGCGAGGTGGAGTTGGCGGACGAGGCGCTGGCCGGAAGCAAGATCATCGGTCTGTTTACCGAGATCGACGAGGAAACAGTTCCAGTGCCCTCGGATCCAAATCCCCCCTCGATGCATCTGCCGTTCCACCGCGTGGGCACCGCGGCCATCATCCACAAAATGATCCGCCTGCCGGATGGCGGCATGCGCCTCCTGGTCCAGGGTGTCAGCCGAATTCGCATTCGGGAAATTGTTCAGTCCAAGCCGTTCTGGAAGGCGCGCATCGAACTCGTACCGGGCGTCGAGGCGGCGGGTCTTCGAACGGAAGCCCAGACCCGGAATCTCAAGGAACTATTTGCCCGGGTGATCGACGGATCAAACGCGATGCCCGATGAGCTCAAGGTGATCGCCCACAACATCGAGGAGGTCGACCGGCTGGTCGATTTTCTCTCGGCAAACCTGTCGATTCTGGCCCTGGCCAAGCAGGAAATTCTCGAAACCCCGTCACTGGAGCGGCGGATCGAATTGGTCACGGGGCATCTGCATCACGAACTGAATCTCCAGGACATGCACAAGAAGATTCAGTCCGAGGTCCAGAGCGAAATCGACAAGTCGCAGCGGGATTTCATCCTGCGCCAGCAGATCAAGGCCATTCAGAAGGAGCTGGGGGAGGGGGACGAGGCCCCGACCGAAGTGATCGAGCTGGAAGCCCGCCTGAAGGCGGCCCTCCTGCCGTCCGTCGCGCTGGAGGCGGCCACGCGTGAGCTCGACCGGCTCAAGCGGATGTCGCCGGGGGCCTCGGAGTACAGCGTTGCCCGAACTTACATCGACTGGATCCTGTCGATTCCGTGGACGGCGCCGGTCCGGAAATCGATCGACCTGGCCCGCGCCGAGCGGATTCTGAATGAAGACCACTACGACCTGGAGCGGGTGAAGGAACGGATTCTCGAGTACCTTGCCGTTCGAAAATTGAAGGAAAAAGCCCGTTCGCCGATTCTCTGCCTGGTTGGGCCGCCGGGAGTCGGGAAGACCTCACTGGGCAAATCGATCGCCCGGGCGTTGGATCGACCGTTCGTCCGGCTCTCGCTGGGCGGCGTGCAGGATGAAGCGGAGATTCGGGGCCATCGCCGAACGTACGTTGGCGCCATGCCCGGCCGAATCGTGACCGGACTTGTTCAGGCCAAAGCCCTCGATCCGGTTTTTGTTCTCGACGAAATCGACAAGGTGGGGTTGTCGTACCGGGGCGATCCAACCTCGGCCCTGCTGGAGGTTCTCGACCCGGAACAGAACGAGGCATTCAGCGACAATTACCTGAACATTCCGATTGACCTGTCGCAGGTCATCTTCATCACCACGGCCAATATGCTCGATACCATTCCGCCACCGCTGCGCGACCGGATGGAGATCATTGATATTGACGGCTACGCCTCGCAGGACAAGCTTTTCATCGCCAGGCACTTTCTGGTGCCGCGGGCGGTGGAGGACAACGGGCTATCGAAGGGCCAGATTCAATTCACCGACTCGGGCCTGAAGCGGATCATCCAGGGGTACACCATGGAAGCCGGCGTCCGGAATCTCGAACGGGAAATCTCGCGGGTGGCCCGAAAGGTGGCCACCAAGGTTGCCAGGCGGAAGACGCGGCCGGTCACGGTTACCGCCGCCCGCGTGCCGGACTACCTGGGGCCGGAACCATTCTTCGAGGAGCGGAGCGGCCGTAAGGACGCGATTGGCGTGGCGACCGGCATGGCCTGGACCCCGGTCGGCGGCACCATCCTGTTTGTCGAGGCCACGCGGATGCCGGGGAGCCGGAACCTGACATTGACCGGTCAGCTGGGCGAGGTCATGCGCGAGTCGGCGATCGCGGCGCTCTCGTACCTCCGCACACACGCCGCGCACTACGGCATTGACGAGGAGGATTTCACCCAGAACGACCTTCATATCCACGTGCCGGCCGGGGCAATGCCCAAGGACGGCCCCTCGGCGGGTGTGGCCATGTTCACGGCGCTGACCTCGCTCTTCACGGGCCTTCCGGTGCGTCGTGATACGGCCATGACGGGCGAACTGACACTGCGCGGCCAGATCCTGCCAATCGGTGGTGTCCGGCAGAAGGTCCTCGGCGCTCACCGGGCCGGCATCAAACGGATCATTCTTCCCCGATCCAATGCCCGTGACCTGGATGATGTCTCTCCGGAAGTACGCCGGGCCCTGACCTTCATCCTTGTCGAGGAACTGGACGAGGCTCTCTGCGCGGCCTTCTCGACACCCGTCGGGAAGCGTCCGAAGCCAAAGGGAAAGCGGCCGATCCGTGATGGTGTGAACGGGTCGCCAGTATTGGAGTGTGAGCCCGAAGACAAGAAGGCGACCCGGAGTACCAACGGACGCCCGCGTCGGGCCGCGGCGCCGCGGCGCGCGCGGCGTTGACCGGCCGGCGGGGCAGCCGACCGGTCCAGTCACCGGATGTCACCGGCGTGGCGCTGGTCCGCTTCGGATCACTGGGCGACGTCATCCTGACCACCGCCGCGGCCACCAGGCTCAAAAGACGACGCCCTGATCTCCTGGTCACGGTCGTCACCCGCCACACCATGGCACCGGTTCTTTTCCGTCATCCGGATGTCGATCGCGTGCTGGTCCTTCCACCCGGCTCGGGGGGGCTGGCCGGACTGGCTGCCCTGGCCCGCCAGCTTCGCCGGGACGGTGTCCGGGATCTGATCGATCTGCACGGCAACCTGCGCAGCCGGGTCCTGACGTGGCTCCTGATGCCCCGTGGCCATGTTCGTTACGAGGGACGCGGCATGGCCAGGCGCCTCCTCGTTCGAGCCCCGGCGATCGCGAGAAGCCTCTGCTCACCGGTTCGACCGGTGGCACTTGCCTATGTCGCGGCGGCCGATGAGTGGCTGGATCGATTCGGCCGCGTGTCGGATGCCGCGGGGCGGACCGGCCCGGCGGCTCACGAACCCGCCGTCAGCCGGTTCGATCTGGAGGAATCACCGCTGCCGTCCGTTCATCTGGCGCCGGCCGAAGTCGGGTGGGCCATTTCCGAAATGGAGCGCCTGGAAATCCCGCCCGGGGCGATCGGTGTGGCCCCCGGCGCGCGACACGCAACCAAGCGTTGGCCGATCGTTTATTATGCCGAGCTGATCGATCGGTTGGCGCTCCGGAAGCGATACGTGGTCCCGGTGTTTCTTTCCTCCTCGCCCGAGGATCTGGAGCTGGAAACGGAGCTGCGGCGGCTGGTGCGTCGGCCGGAATCAATGCGCATTGTTCGCCAGCCACTGCGGCGCGCCGCGGCGATGCTGGGTCGGCTGTCGTCACTGGTCACCAACGATTCCGGGTTGATGCACCTCGCCGCCGCCGTGGGCACCCGGGTGGTGGCGCTTTTCGGACCGACGGTACTCGAATTCGGTTTCGAGCCCGCCGGACCAGGACACCAGATCCTCGAGAGGCCGCTCGATTGTCGTCCGTGCTCCGTGCACGGCGGACCGGTCTGCCCGCGGGGACACTTTCGCTGCATGAAGGAAACTTCGCCCGAGGATGTCCTCGCGGCGCTCGACGGACTGGATCGCCGCCGTGACCTTGCGGTTGACGGCGGCCGGAGCGACATCAACCGATGAAACACCTGGCACTTCTGGCACTGGCCGACGCCGAGGTCGATCTCCTGACCCGGCTGGCGCAGCGATCCGACCTGACACTCTCGGCCGTCTATCACCCCGATCCGCATTCGCTGGTGGCCCGGCTGGCCGAACTGGCCAACGTGCCGGTTTACACCGACCTGGAGGCGTTGGCGGACCTGCCGCTCGATTGCTGCCTCGGGAATGAAAGATCGCGGCCCCTGATCGAAGCTCTGGCCGGGCACGCGGCGGCGGCCGGACGGGAGAGGCCGGCCTTCGTGTCGATCGCTGAGTCGGAACGATTTCTGGAGGACCCAATCGGCTGGAGCAGTCCGGTGACCGCGCTTGATCTCGAGATCGCGGACGATCAACCACCCGATGAAAGGGTTCAAACCGAATTGCCCACTGGCTCGCCGGAGACCCCGTCTCCCGTGGACATCGAGTCGACCTCGGTGATGACGGAGCCGGTTCGTGTTCGACGAACGCTCGGCGCCCCGACCATCGACCTCTTCTACGAGCCGTCGAGACTGGCCGAGTGGTTGGTTCAATCGGCGCTCCGACTGACCGGGGCCGAGTCGGCGGTTCTCTGGCGGCGCGAAACGAACGGACTCCGCTGGACCCTGATGGCGTTCGCGCCCGATGCCGATCGGCTTCCGGCGGTGACATTTCCGCCTGAGGAACTCGAGGCCGAAGTCCAATCGGGCCTCTCCCGTTCCGGGCCACTCGGGGATGGAAGCGGGGTCGGTCTTGAACCCCCGGTCCGCGCACTGTACGTGCCGCTGCCCGGAGCCGGGGAACCGTTCGGCCTGTTGGCACTGTTTCAGCCCTGGAGCGCCCCGGAGTGGCCGAAGTTTGTCCGGGACGAACTGAGCGCCCGGGCCGGTGAACTTGGGGGAGCGCTCGAACGATGTCTGGCCATGTCGAAGGTGGGGCAGGAACTCAAGCATCTGAAGTTCAAGGAACGCCTGCGCGATTGTCTTCTTTCCGACACCCTTGCCCCGGCCGATCGCTGGCGCCTGTGCCTCGAGTTTCTGCTCGAGGAATTGCCGGCCCAGGCGGCCTGGTACTTCGCGGCAGACGAAAGCGCCGCACGTCTGCGGCTCGTGGCGGCGGTCAGCATCAGTGGCCCGATCGAAGGCGAACTGTCCCTGCCGATGGGCACGGGGCTGATCGGCCATTCCTTTGGCGGCACGGCGCCGACCCGGTGGTTCGGTGAGGCCGGCCTGGGGGCCGGTGAAATGGTGACGATTCCCGTGGAGGGAGGCCGCGGCGGCCACCGCACGCCGGCCGGTGTTCTCCTGATCGAGGGGGTGCCGTCCGTCGATGAGGAGACACTCGACGCCGGCCAGCGGATCGACATCCTGCGCGACATCCTGGCTCCGCTCATCTCGTCGACCGCGGGCGAATGAACGGGGTCGATCGACCGGTGATCCGTCGCCTCGAGGGCGACGTGATCGCGCGCATCGCGGCGGGCGAGGTCATCGACCGGCCGGCCGCGGTCGTCAAGGAACTGTTCGAGAATGCCCTTGACGCGGGCGCCGGGCAGATCACGATCGAGGTGGATGGCCACCTGGAGCGCCTGGTACGTGTCAGCGATGACGGCCATGGCATGGATGAGGCCGGTGTCCGGCTGGCCATCGAGCGGCATGCCACAAGCAAGATCGAACGCGCCGAGGATCTCATGCGCGTCCTGTCGCTTGGTTTTCGGGGCGAGGGACTGGCCTCGGTGGCCGCCGTCTCGCGACTGACGATTCTTTCGGCCACGGAGGATGGCGAGGGGATCGAGATGGTGGCGGAAGGTGGCGTCGTTCAATCGATTCGGCCGGCCGGCCGTGCCCGCGGCACAACGATCGAGGTGCGCGACCTCTTCTTCAATACGCCGGTCCGCCGCAAGTTTCAGCGCAGTGCCACCACCGAGCTGACGCAATCGGCCCGAATCATCCAATCGTACGCGCTGGCCCGTCGCGCCATCCACCTTCGCTGGGTGGTGGACGGCCGCGAAATCCTGAACCTGCCCCCGGCCGGTACGCTCGCGGAACGAATGGCAGCCCTCTTCGGCCGGGAGCGCCTGTCACGGATGATCGCCGTGACGGGCCGGAATGAAATCGTGTTCATCGAGGGCTACCTGGGGGCACCCGAGGATTCGCGTGTCCGGGGCGATCAGCAGACGTTTTTCGTCAACGGTCGGCTCGTCTCGAATCCGATCCTTCGCCAGTCGGTTCGGCAGTCCTACGGCAACCTGATCCCGTTCGACCGACACCCGTTTGCGGTGCTGGCCATCACGCTGGATCCCGGGCGCGTCGATGTGAATGTCCACCCGACGAAGAAGGAGGTTCGATTCTCGAACGACCGCGATCTCTTTCCGGCCCTCGTGTCTCTCCTGAAGCCGGCCGTGATCCGCCATGTGCCGCGTTACCGGCCCGGAGATGACGGCGTCGATGTGGCCATCGAGGATGTCGCCACCCTGTTCGCCGGGGAGGGCGCCGGCGGGGGCCTGGTGCGTGACGAGCCGGGCGAACGCGACGTATCGGGTGTTCCAGGCGGCTTGTCCGGGCCGGCCGGGCGGGATGTCGGAACGGCCCTGATTCTGCCATTTACGGGCATGCAAACCGGCGGCGCCGCCTTCGAGGAAGCGAAGGCGGTGAAAGGGGAGGCGCTCCTGGCCGAGCTCTGGCAGCTTCACCGAAGTTACATTCTGGCTTCCATCCGCGGGGGACTCCTGATCATCGATCAGCACGCGGCCCATGAGCGGGTACTGTTCGAGGAGGCCATCCTCCGGATTCGCGGCGGGCGCCCGGCCACGCAGGAACTTCTTTTTCCGCAAGTTGTCGATCTGACGCCCGAGGAATTTCACACGCTGCTCGACATCCAGGCCATCCTCGAAAAGTTCGGGTTCCACATCGAACTCTTTGGCGGAACGACCGTCGTCGTACACGGGATACCGGCCGGGCTGACCCGATGGCGACAGGGTGACATGCTCCACGACCTGATCGCCATGTACGGTGATCAGGCCACCGCCGCCCCGCTGGAAGAAAGGGTGGCTCGCTCGTACGCCTGCCGGGCCGCGGTCAAGGCCGGCGAACCGCTCACCCCGGTCGAGATGAACGAACTGATCGACCGGCTCTTTGCCACGACGTTGCCGCAGGGTGATCCGCACGGCCGGCCGACGTTTCTCCGTTTGTCCATCGATGACATCCACCGGCGATTCGGCCGAAGCGGCTGATCGGCTCCCCCCGGTCGTCGTCCTCCTCGGCACCACCGCTTCGGGCAAGACGGCGGTGTCCCTGCCTTTGGCCAGGCTCCTTGGCGCCGAGATCGTTGCGCTCGACTCGAAACAGGTGCTGGCAAAAATGGCGATCGGCACCGCCCAGCCGACCGTTGCGGAGCAGGCCATCGTTCGACATCACCTGGTCGGCGTGGCCGACCCCCGCGATCGATTCAGTGCCGGCGACTACGGGCGGCTGGCTCGCGGAACCCTGGCCGACATCGAAGCCCGCGGTGGGCGCGCCCTCTTCGTGGGCGGGTCGGGATTGTATCTGGAAGCGTTTCTTGGCCGACTCGCGGAATCGCTGCCGCACGACCTGGTCGTCCGCGAGTCGCTCCGTGACCGGGTGGCCCTTGAGGGGAGCGCCGCGCTCCACGCCGAACTGACCCGGCTCGATCCGGACTGCGCGGCAAGGTTGCACCCCAACGATGCCCAGAGGATCACCCGGGCGCTTGAAGTGATCCAGCTGACCGGGGCCACCATGAGCGGGCTACAGGCGTCCCAATCGGGCGCCCACCCCGAACTGGCCGCGCGTACGCAGATGATTCTGCTGGACCGTCCACGGGACGAGGTTTATGCCCGTATCGAGCGGCGGACGGAGGAGCTCCTGGCCGGCGGGATGATCGAAGAGGCGTCCGAACTGCTCGCCACGGGCATCGATCCCGCCTCGCCGGCTTTCAGGGCCCACGGTTATCCCGAGATCGCCCGGTATCTCAACGGATCGATCGATCGCCTGGAATTGACCCGGGCCTTGAACCAGGTCACGCGAAACTACGCCAAGCGGCAAATGACCTGGTTTCGCCGACTTCCCGGGTTGCTCCGGGTACCGACAACAGGGGATATTTCACCGGAAGAAACGGCCCGATTGATGGCCTCGCGGCTTGAAGACATTACTTGACACAAATCCGGCAACCGGATAATCTCCAGCCTGTTACGAAGTCAGGGCGCGGGCATAACTCAGTTGGTAGAGTGTCAGCTTCCCAAGCTGAATGTCGCGGGTTCGAACCCCGCTGCCCGCTCCAAATCATAGACCGTTTCAGGCCCCGTCGCTGGGCCTTTTCAGGACAGTCGGACCAGTTGCCCCACCTCCGAACCTGTGAGGATGGGGGGGCAGTGCGATGTTGGTGGTGATATGCAAATACGCTCGATCCGAGAGGGAAGCACGGCGGCACGGTCACGGCTCCGGCCGGGGGACACGATCCGGCGCGTAAACGGTCACGCCGTCACCGACTTCCTCGACCTCTATTTTCATCTCAGCGAGGAAGAGGTGGAACTGGATGTCGAGCGGGCGGAGGAAGCTCCGGATGGCGGACGGTTCACCGTATCCCTGACCCGAACCTACGGCGAGGAATTTGGCCTCGAGTTTCCCGAAACCAGGTTTCGGGTTTGCGGCAACAAGTGCCCGTTCTGCTTCGTTGATCAGAACCCTCCCGGCATGCGTCCCGCGGTCTACGTTCGGGATGACGATTACCGCTTTTCGTTTCTTGACGGCCATTTCATTACGCTGACCAATCTCAAGGAATCAGACTTCCAGCGAATCATCGATTACCACCTGTCGCCCCTGTACGTATCGGTGCATGCCCTTGACCCGGAAGTCAGGACGTATCTTCTTGGAACGGCCCGGGCGCGGATGATTCGGCCTCAAATTGAAAGGCTCCTCGGCGAAGGGATCAGGATTCACACCCAGATCGTGGCCCTGCCGGGCGTGAATGACGGTGCGGTCATGGACGACACGATTGACGGACTGGCCGCCTACTTCCCTGGCGTCGAATCGATCGGCGTGGTGCCGATCGGCCTGACGGCGCACATGCCCGGCGAGCGCGGGCTGCGTCCGTATACGATGGAAGAGGCCGCCGCCGTGTGTGATCATGTCGAGCGGCGACATCAGGACTTTCGCCGGAAGCTGGGCCGCGGATTCGTTTACATGGCCGATGAGTTTCTCCTCCTGGCCGGAAAGGCGATTCCGAACACCGGTTACTACGACGGATTTCTTCAGATCGGCAACGGTGTCGGCATGGTCCGTCAACTGAAGAACGACTTTCGCCGTCGGACCCTGGACGTCGAGGGACTGACCCGGCGCGGTTTGTTCCGGCTCCTGATCCTGAGTGGCGAGAGCGCCGGGCCAACCATTCGCGAGATGGTGCGGCGCAAGGTGCCGGGTGGGGGAAAGGTGCAGATCGAGACGCGCCTCGTGGTCAATGAAACTTTCGGCCGGCCGACGTCGGTGACCGGCCTGCTGGGGGCTAAGGATTTCGCGCGGGAACTCCGTACTGCCGGCCCGTTCGACCTGGCGCTGATACCGGCCAATGCCCTGAATGATCGCCAGATTTTCATGGACGACGTGGCGCTCGACGACCTGACCGCCGAGTTCGGTGGCCGAATTGCCGTGGGTTTCGACTCGCTCTGGACGGCCGACTCACTTGTTCCGGAAGAGGTGGCCAGCACATGAGTACCCTGACCCGTCTCCCGATCGTCAGCCTTGTCGGGCGTCCCAACGTCGGCAAGTCGACCTTCTTCAATCGAATCGTGGGCGGCCAGCGCGCCGTCGTCCATGACTTGCCTGGCGTCACGCGCGACCGGCACGAAGCCGAGGCGCGCTGGCGCGAGATCCCTTTCATCCTGATTGACACGGGCGGCCTGGTGCCCAATGCCAGGACCGGAATGACCGCCGCCGTCCGCCGCCAGACGGAAGTGGCCTTCAAGGAGTCCGATCTCATCCTCTTTCTGGTGGATGGGCTGGAAGGACCAACTCCCCTCGACCAGGAAATCGCCGAAGCCATCCGGGCCTGCGGCCGGCCGTACCTGTTCGTGGTGAACAAGATCGACACCATGCGGGCCGAATCGGAGTCGTGGGAATTCGGCAACTTCGGCATGGGCGAACTCTTCACCGTGTCGTCCTCACACGGGCGCGGGATCGGCGACCTGCTGGATGCCATCATCGACCGACTGCCGAGCGGAAAAAAGAAGAAAGGGGCCGACGAGCTCGTGAGCCTGGCACTGGTCGGGCGCCCCAATGTCGGCAAATCATCGCTGGTCAATCGGCTGCTCGGCGAGGAACGGATGATTGTTCACGAGGAGCCCGGCACCACCCGGGATTCAATCGACACCGAGTTCACCTTCGATGGCACCCGGATCAGGCTGGTCGATACGGCCGGACTGCGCAAGCGCTCGAAGATCGACGACGGCGTTGAGTATTTTTCGAGCGTCCGGACCCAGCGCGCCATCGAGCGCTGCGAGGTGGCCGGCATCGTCGTCGATGCGCACGAACCGCTCGGCCACCAGGACGCGCACATCGCCAGCCTGGCCCACGTGGCGGGGAAGAGCGTCATCCTCCTCCTGAACAAATGGGACCTGGTCGAGAAAGAGACGAAGACCGCCGACGAGCAGGCCAAGGAGGCGCGCCGCCGGCTGCCGCACATCCGGTATGCGCCCATCATGTTCGTGTCGGCGTTGACGGGGCTCCGGGTGTCAAAAATTCCGACGCTGGCCCGCCAGCTGGCCCGTGAGCGAAAGCGCGTCATCACCACCTCCGAGCTGAACCGATTCCTTGAGGCGATGGAAAAAAAATATCAACCGCCTGCGAGCAAGCGTGTCGGAAAGCCTCCAAGGATCTACTATGGCACGCAGACGGGGGTCGCCCCGCCGGTCTTCACGCTTTTTGTCAATGAACCGCTGGCATTCGCCACCAGCTACCGCCGTTACGTGATCAACTCCCTGCGCGAAGCGCTGGGATTCGAGGGATGCCCGATCGACGTGCGCTACCGCGCCCGCCGGCCGGCGACACGATCAGGGGAACCGCAGAAATGAATTACTACCTGGCGGTCATCCTTGCCGGTTTTCTCCTGGGCTCCATGCCCTGGGGACTCTGGATGGGTTATCTGCTCGGCAAGGGGGATATCCGCAAGACAGGCAGCGGTAATCTCGGCGCCACGAACGTCTATCGAGCGATGGGACCGTGGGCGGCGCTGCTTGTACTTCTGCTGGATGCGGGCAAGGGTTGGCTGGCCGCCGTCATGGTGCCGACACTTCTGCCCGGATCGGAATCATGGCCTTACCTTCGACTGGTCGGCGGGCTCTCCGCCATGACCGGCCATATCCTGACGCCATTCGCTTCCTTCAAGGGAGGCAAGGGGGTGGCCACTTCCCTTGGCATCTTCATCGGCCTTGCGCCAATCCCCATGGCCATTTCATTCGGATTCTTCGTTCTGTTCGTGGCCGTTTCGGGCTTCGTCTCACTTGGTTCGATGATCGCCGCGCTCGTCCTTCCGGTTGCCATTTACCTGATGCGTGCCACGGTCCAGCGCCAGTGGGGCGCCGTGCTCATTCTGGCGGTAATCATGACCATCATCATCCTGCTGCGCCATCGAACCAACTGGAAACGATTGATGGCCGGGACGGAGTCGCACCTGTGGAAACGGGGACCGAAGGCGTGACGGTGGGCGTTCTGGGCCTCGGCTCCTGGGGCACGGCCCTGGCCGCGCTGCTGGCCGGCCGCGTTGATGTAGCTGGCTGGACGCATGATCCCTCTCAGCGCGCGAGCCTGGCCGCCGATCGTGAAAACCGCAAGTATCTGCCCGGGGTTCCGCTTCCGGCGAATCTCCGCATCGAGGAGACGGTCTCGGGCGTCCTGGCCGGCTGCGCTCTGGTGGTTTTTGCCGTACCGTCGCACGCCGTCCGTGAAGTGGCCACCAGCGCGGCGTCCTACCTCCCGGCCGGCGCCACCGTTGTCAACGTGGCGAAGGGGCTGGAGGAAGGCTCCCTGGATCGGATGTCGACGATCCTGACCGAGTTGCTTCCGGCGGAAACCCCGGTGGTTTCGCTCCTCGGCCCGTCTCACGCGGAGGAGGTCAGCCGGGGGCAGCCCACGGCGCTGGTGGCGGCCTCACACAATCCGGAGGCGGCCCGACGGACCCAGGAGCTGCTGAACAGCGAGACTCTCCGCATCTATACGAGCCCGGATTTGGTCGGCGTGGAACTGGCCGCAGGACTCAAGAACATCATCGCCATCGCGGCGGGAATATCCGTGGGCCTCGGTTACGGCGACAACACGATGGGGGCGCTGGTGACGCGCGGGCTGGCCGAGATCACCCGGCTCGGCACGAAACTGGGCGGCCGGCCCGAAACGTTCAGCGGCCTGTCGGGCCTCGGCGATCTCGTCACGACCTGCATCAGCCCCCACAGCCGCAATCGCTGGGTCGGTGAGCAACTGGGGCAAGGGCGTTCCGTGGACGATGTGCTTGGCGGCATGGTGGGGGTGGCCGAGGGGGTCAGGACCACGCGGGCCGGCGTCGACCTGGCGAGGCGGTACGACGTCGATATGCCCATCGCCACGGCGGTCCGGGGAGTGCTGGATGGGGTCAAGGAACCCCGTCAGGCGATTCGCGAGCTGATGCTGCGCGATCCGAAGGCGGAACTCACGTGAGCCGGCTGCGCGAACGAACCGATACCAAGCTCTACTATTCGATCAGCGAGGCCAGTGCCATCGCCAAGGTGAAGCCACATGTTCTTCGGTACTGGGAAACGCAGTTCAAGATGCTGCGGCCGAAAAAAAACAAGGCCGGCAACCGGATGTACCGAAAGCGCGATCTGAAGCTGATTCAACTGATCAAGGAGCTCCTCTACGACAAGGGATACACCATCTCCGGGGCGCGCCGAAAACTGCTGGACGATCGCGCCGCGCTCCGCGATCAGATCGAGATCAAATTCACCGATGTCGAACGACTGTCGCTCCTGAACGAGATCATTCGCGATTTGAAGGATGTTCTCGATGATCTGAAGCAGCCGCCGGGTGAGGTGGCCCGGCGCTCCAGGGCCGAGGAGGTCGCCGCGACGGCCCGCGACGCGGTTGCCGGGGCCGGGAGCGGCGGAAATGGCGGAAATGGAGCTGGCCATACCGACACGATGACCGATTCCACCGCCGACGTTTCCGCCGACTCGGATGACGACAGTGGACAGGACACCGCTCCGGAGCCTAAGATCCTCGGCGCTTGACCATTACCCTACCTGAAGACATCGGGGCGTAGCGCAGCCTGGTAGCGCACTTGCTTGGGGTGCAAGTGGTCGCTGGTTCAAATCCAGTCGCCCCGACCACCATTGGCGCCCGGAAGCTTTTCGCTTCCGGGCGCTGTAGGATCACCCCAATGCGAATTTTAGTCACCAACGACGACGGTATCTTCGCTCCGGGCATCAAGGCCCTGGCCGCCGCCTTCCGACAGCTCGGCGATGTCCTCGTCGTGGCCCCGGACGCGGAACGAAGTGCCTCCGGTCATGCCCTGACCCTTCAGCATCCGCTGCGCATGACGGAAATTGCTCCTGCCGAATGGTCCGTCACCGGCACTCCCACCGACTGCGTCCTTCTGGCCGTTCACGCCATCCTGAAGGGGGAGAAGCCCGACCTGGTCGTCTCCGGCGTCAACGCGGGGCCGAACATGGGGGACGACGTCACCTACTCCGGAACCGTCTCGGCGGCCTTCGAGGGAACACTCCTCGGCATCCCATCGATTGCCGTCAGCCTGGCCACGTTTGATCCGGAGCCATTCGAGCCGGCGGCGCAGGTGGCCCTCGAACTGGCCCGCCGACTGATCGATACGCCGTTGCCGCCCAAGACGCTGCTGAACGTCAACGTCCCGGCCATTCCCTTCGAAGCCATGCGGGGCATTCGGCTGACCCGTCTCGGGCACCGGGTCTTCACGGACATCATCGCGCCACGGGTCGACCCCCGGGGCCGCCCCTATTACTGGGTGGCCGGAACCGCCCAGTGGGCCCCGGAAGAGCGGACCGACATTGCCGCCATCCGTGACGGTTTCATTTCGGTCACGCCGCTGAACATGGACATGACCGACTATCGGCTCCTGGTGGAGATGGAAACGTGGGGGCTCGACGTGCCGGCCGGAGCACTAGCCCCGACTCACCCACAACCGCATCGATCTGAGGGCCGCACGTGAACCGCATCATGCCGCTGGTTGCCGTTCGCTGGGCGCTGACGCTCTGCCTCCAGTACGGCGCGGTCGCCTCTTTCGCCTCACAGCCTTACCCGGGCTTGAGTCCGGAGGCGTTTCCGACGACGGTCCTGGCCGGTCCCTCAGGTCAGGCCCTACTGCCACAGCCTGACAAAGCCGTCGATGGAGAGTGGTTCGAGCCGAACCCTGTACCCTCGATCGGCTTGGGCTACACGGGAAAGCTTGCCTACGACTCCAACGGCGACCGGGTCATTCTGGCCCATCCGGAGTCATGGGCTCTCTCGCTCGCGGGTCAAGTCGGCTGGACCCGGCTTGCACCCATGGGAACCCCGCCCCGCGTGTTCCTCGGCCATACAGTCACCTACGATCCGCCCGGAAACCGAATCATTCTTTTCGGAGGAGAGGGCCCGGCGGGCCCGACAAATGAGGCGTGGGCACTCGAGCTCGGTGCCCGGCCCGAGTGGACCCGGGTGCAAGCGCTCGGGGTTTTGCCCCCCGCTCGCGTCTTCCACGCGGCGGTCTTCGATCCCCTGCGACGTCGTATCCTGGTCTTCGGGGGGGCGACGTATGCCTACCGATACGATCTGACCGGCTATGCCTACTTCGCCGACGTCTGGTCCCTGTCATTGGAGGGTCCGACCTCCTGGTCCCGGTTGCAGGTCTCCGGGACTTCTCCGCCAGGAAGGGCGTGGCACTCCCTGACGTACGATCCCGAGCGAGATCGAGTGCTCCTCTTCGGAGGTGATGCCACGAATCACACGGATGACGTGTGGGCTCTGACGTTGTCCGGTGCTCCTTCCTGGATTGAACTGTCACCGGCTGGACCCGGCCCGACAAACCGCCTGGAACACACCGCTCTGTACGAACCGCAGCAGGATCGCCTCATTGTGTTCGGCGGCCTTTTCCACAACGATGCGTGGGCGCTCTCGCTCGGGGCGCCTGTCGCCTGGAGTCGACTGACCGCCGCGGGGACGCCACCGGAAGACACAGGCCACCAGGCAGTTCATGATCCGGCCCGGAACCGCCTCATCGCATTCGGAGGCACGCGGTTCTGGTTTCCGTTCGAGACGATCCATGATCGCCGCGCGACTAGCAACGAGGTCCTGGCGCTCGATTTGGCAACCAGTCCCGTCTGGCATCCTCTGACCCTGATGCCCCAGGTGCGAATCGGACACGGAATGGTTTACGACCCGGTTCGAGATCGCATGCTCATGTTCGGAGGACGCAATCTCAAAGGGATACCCTCCTACGACGAAAACCTGTGGGCCCTCCCGTTGCCCGATGCGAGCCGTTGGACCGTCATGTCGTCGGCCGGTCTCCGGCGCGAGCGGCACGGATTTGTCCATGATCCACTGAATGATCGCCTGATCGGACTGGGGGGAATGGAGGTCGGTGGAGGTTGCTCCAGGGATGTGCTCCTCTCCCACTACCCGGAACCCGAAAACTGGGCCATCCCGCTGACGGGCGGTGAAGGCTTTTCGCCCGTTCCGGCCGGAGGTCTTAAGGAGGGGCACTCGGCTGTCTACGACCCGCCGCGAGGACGGATCGTGACTTTCGGGGGAAGCGAAATTCAGTCCCTGGGTTGCGGCCCGAGAGACATATCGCTTTGGACCCGGGTCTACAGCAACAGTCTACGAACCCTTTCCCTCACCGGCGCACCGGAATGGGGGGAACCGGACACGGGGTCCCGGCCCGGGCCCAGGGAGGGGCATTCCGCGGTCTTCGATTCGGATCGGGACCGCATGATCATCTTCGGTGGAGAAGGCGATGAACACCCGCCTTTCAATGAGATCTGGGCACTCTGTCTGGCCGGGGAGCCGGTGTGGTCGAGACTGACTCCCACCGGTGATGCAGGGCCCCGGCGCGCCTTCCACACGGCGTTCTACGATCCCGTCCGGGACCGCATGGTCGTCTTTGGCGGGACGGATGGCAACGCGCCCGTCAGCAACGAGCTCTGGTCGTTCTCGTTCGTGGACAGCAAGTGGACACGCCTGTCTCCGCAGGGTACTCCGCCGGCCCCGCGCTCGGGGCATGCCGCCGCGTACGATCCGGTTCGGGACCGGGCGATCCTGTTCGGTGGGGGAGGTGCGTATTCCAGGGGAAGTCCCGGGGATCGATTCAGCCCGTATCTCAATGACACCTGGGTACTGGAATGGGGGAGTCCGCTTGTGGAGGTCGCGATCGAGATACGTCCCCGAAGTCATCGAGACAGGATCTCCACGAATTCGAAAGGTTTTCTGCCCGTGGCTATCCTCAGCACGTCGGACTTTTCCGCAGCCGATGTGGACCCGGCGACGGTTCGCCTGAACGGGGTCGCGGTAGCCCGCCGGGGTAACGGGACCATTCACGCGAATGTCGCGGATGTCAACTCGGATCAATTCCCGGACCTCATCGTCAACTTCAGAATCGACGAACTCGACGTTTCCAGCGAATCCTCCACCTTTGTGCTTCGGGCGAGAACTCGCGATGGACGGTTCATTCGCGGCTCCGACCAGATGGCCGCCAGAATTGCCTCCAACGAACTCGGAGGAGCGCCAGACACGTCGGCGCCACTCGCGGCGATGAACCTGCGTCTGGCATGGAACCCGGTACGTGGATCTGAGCTGGCGGTAATCGCCGACTTCCCGGAAGCGGGCCTCGCCATCCTCGATGTCTTCGACCTGTCGGGCCGACGCGTGGCCTCCGAGTCGGTGGAAGTCATCGAGTCCGCTTCCCGAACCATCAGCCTGCGGGCGAATCGCTTGCTGGCACCCGGCGTATATTTCGTTCGATTGACGCAGGGTTCCAGGATCGAGGCGATCCGGGCGGTAGTTCTCTCCGAGCCTTGAACGGCAGAGGCTCGGCTCGTCGGTAACCCATGCTCTTGAAGGGGAATCCCCCCGCCGGTATAGTCTGGCGCTTCGAACGGGAGCTGGTCCTTGGGATCAGCCGCCGATTCAACGGTCGGGGCGTAGCGCAGCCTGGTAGCGCACCTGGTTCGGGACCAGGGGGCCGGAGGTTCAAATCCTCTCGCCCCGACCAATTTTTCCCCGCGGACGAACCCAGGGAGCCATCGCATGAGTAAGCCGCGCGGCACCGCGGGCGACGGCACGCCGCCGCCGGCCGCCCCGTTCAAGGAAATTCTCGCCCAGGCCCTCGAGGGGGGAAAGTCCTCCCGCCGGATCACCCAGAAAACAATCGACCGCCTGCTGGGGGCTCCCGACTTTGACGAGACGGAGTTCGAACTCTTCCTCGATATCGCCCGGGAACTCGAGATCGAGATCCACGACTTTCCCGAAGCCACCACCGACATCGACAAGCCGGCTCCCGATCTGGACAGCCTCAAGCTCTACCTGGCCGACATCAGCCGCTATCCGCTCTTGAAGGCGGAAGAGGAGATTTCGGTCGGCAAGAGCATCCAGGAAGGTTCGACGCCGCATATCCGCCAGAGCGCCCGCAAGCGGATGATCCTGTCGAACCTCCGGTTGGTCGTGAAGATCGCCCGCGCGTATAACAGCCGCGGCGTGCCGATCCAGGACCTGATCGAGGAAGGGAACATCGGCCTGATCACCGCCGTCGATCGCTTCGATTACAAACGTGGATTCCGTTTTTCGACATACGGTTCCTGGTGGATCAAGCAGTCGATCATCCGTGGCATCGCCATGCAGAGCCATACGGTCCGCATTCCCCTGCATGTCATTCAGCTGGTGAATCGCTACATCGCCACCGAGAGCCGCATCCGGCACAAGACTCGGAGCCAGCCCACGCTCGAGGAAGTGGCGATGGCGATGGGGGAACCGCTGAAGCGGATCCAACGACTGAAACAGTTGATCGACGCCATCAAGAGTCTCGACTATGAGACGTCGTGGGAGGCGCTTGGGTCGCTCTCCGAGGTCGATGTGCTCCGGCCACCCCCGTCCCTCGAGAGCCAGATTGATGCGCTCCTCGAAAATGAGCGCATGCTCCGGCTGATGGCTCGGCTCTCATCGCGCGAGGAAACGGTCCTGCGCATCCGCTACGGCTTCAACGACGGCGAGGCCCACACGCTGTCGTCCACCGGAGAGCAGATCGGCGTCAGCCGGGAACGGGTCCGCCAGATCGAAAAGCGGGCGCTGCAGAAAATGAAACGTTACATTGAATTGACGGAGAAGGGGCTGAGGGTCGACCAGATCGATTGACGCACCCGGACGCTGAAGGAGGTCACGCATGCCACTCGATCTGAAATCAGTCATTCGATCCATCCCGGACTTCCCGAAACCGGGGATCATGTTCCGCGACGTGACGCCGCTCTTCGCGAACCCGGTCGCCTTCCGCGAGGCCGTTGATCGCCTGGACGCGGCTTTTGCTTCGAGTCGGCCCACGGCGGTGGCGGCCGTCGAAAGCCGTGGCTTCATTCTCGGCGGGGCCCTGGCGTACATGAATGGCCTCAAGTTCGTCGCCGTCCGCAAGGCCGGCAAATTGCCACATCAAACCATTCGGGCCGAGTATGCCCTGGAGTACGGCACGGGGGTGCTTGAAGTCCATGTCGATGCCGTGTCCCCGGGAGACCGCGTCCTTCTCATCGACGACCTGATCGCCACCGGCGGCACGGCCGAGGCCAGCGTCAGCCTCATCCGCCAGCTGGGCGGCGAAGTCGTCGGCGCCGGCTTTCTGATCGAGCTGGCATTCCTCCCCTGGCGCGAGAAGCTGGCCGGCATCCCAAGCGTCTCCCTGATCTCGTACGCCGACGAGAATCCCTGACGGGGGCGTGACCAACTGAGCCGGCCATTTTCCGCGAGCGGATGCCTTGTCGATGGCGTGACATATCCCGACTTCGTGGCCGCGTCGGGTGCCTGTCGCACCGAGGCGGAATTCCGGAACACCCCGTTCTTCCACGCTCATGGCGGGGCTCTCGATGAACTGCTCCGAACTCCGAGGCCCATTGGCGGGCCGCCCGGCCAACGGCTTCCGCCGTCGGCCGAACTTAGTCTCGTGCATTGGAACATCGAAAAGGGGAAGCAACTCGGCCGAATTCGTCAACGCCTTCGCGAGGAACCGCGCCTGCGGGATGCCGATGTCTGGTGCCTCAACGAGGTCGACGATGGAATGGCCCGCACCGGCAATCGGGACATTGCGGCCGAGGTCGCCGATGAGCTGGGGGCTGCCGGGTTCTTCCTTCCGACCTATATTGAATGTACCAAGGGGCTCCCGGCGGAACGAATCGTCCCGGGCGAGAACCGTCTCGGCCTGCACGGTCTGGCCATCCTGACTCGCCGCCCGGTTCGAAATGTCACGGTCCTCGAACTTCCGCCGGCCTGGGACTATTTCGACTACAGCGAGAAGCGGTTCGGGGGCCGACGGGCCCTTGTTGTTCGAATTGATGCGGGCTTCGGACCTGTCGAGGTGATCGCCACGCATCTCGAAATGCGTTCGCCCCCGGTCGGGCGGAGCCATCAAGTTCGGGCGCTCCTTGAAAGCTACGAATCCCTCGCCACGGAAAGGGGAAAATCACCGGCGCTGGTGGTTGGCGACCTGAACACGCATACTTTCTCACGCGGACGAACCGGGGACACGCTCCGGGGGTTCCTCCGCGTCGTCGGAACGGAGTCATCCCGCTTGAGTCACGAACTGCTGCACCCCGAGCAAAGGGAAGGACTCTTCGCCGAGTTCGCCCGATACGGCTGGCGTCGCGAGGGATACAACGACGCCGCGCCTACCGCCTGGCAGGAACTGGGCCATGTCGAGGATCTCAACTTGCTGCCGCCGGCTCTCGGCCGCCTGGTGCTCAAGAGTTTCCGGTTGGATGGCCGCCGGCTGCCGCTGCGCCTCGACTGGATTTTCGGGAAGAGTTTGACACCTCTGGAAGCGGCCACGATCGATTCCGTCGTCGCGGGGGAGGGGCCGGCCTCCGATCACGAACCGATCTGGGTCCGGGTGGGGCCGGCATGACCATTCGTCGCGTGCTGGCCGCCGCACTCGTGCTCCTGGGTGCGGCCGGCATCGGCCGGGCGGCCAACGTCACCGCGCCCGATTACGGATCGAAGTTCTGGACGCGCTGGGGTGACGGCCGGGCCGACGTCGACGGCTACGAACTCGTGACGCCACGTTACGGGGCGCCACGCAAAGGAACCGCGGTCCTGATCATGGTTACGGAAAACTTCGCGGAAAAGGAGCGGGTCAAATCCGATCCGGGGCGCCGCCCCGCCGGCGAGGAGTTTCCGGTCATCAAGTTGAACCGGGTCGAGGATTTTTCGACCGGCATTTACGACTACAATCTCATGACTTCCGTTTTCGTGGCGCTGACAAGGGCAGCGGGACTCGGTGTTGGCCTGCCAACCAAGGTTTCCTTTTCGGCGCAGGATTGGTGCGGGCATGTTTACAGCCAGGCGCTGTTCGACTCGGCGACGGTTCGCCTGACCAGCCACAGCTACTTCGATGGCGAAGCCGACGAATCAGCGCAGGTTGACGGAGCCGAAATATTCTCGGAGGACGCTCTGCCACTCTGGGCGCGCGGCCTCGCGGGACCCAGGGTCGTGGCAGGAAAACCGGTCACGGTCTCGATGCTCATGTCGCTCAAGGCAGCCCGACTGGGTCACGTGAAACCGGTTCTCCTGAGCGCCATCCTCAGCGAGGAGCCCGGCTACTGGCCGAGCCGGGTTCCCGGCGGCACCTTTACCATCCGGACCCGAACGGCCGAGCTCTCCGATGGACGAAGCTGGACCTTTGAAGTGGAAGCGGCCGAACCGCATCGGCTGATCCGCTGGACCGGGAGCAATGGCGAAGTCGGACGCTGGCTGGGCGGCGACCGCCTGGCGTACTGGCAATTGAATGAACCAGGCGGAGAGGCCATGCTCTCCCGTCTGGGACTTTCCGCTCGTCCGCCCCGCACCCCCTGACCACAACCATGACACCTGGAGGATCGGCACGCCGATGAATCAAGATTGGACCGCCCGACGCATACTGAAAGAGCTGTGCGACACGAGCCAGAGACGCAGCATCCTGGCCGCCTTCTGGCGTGAAGCCGAACCGGACACGAAGAATCTGGTGATTGCCGCGCTGGCCCGGAACCTCAATTTCCGACTCGATTCAATCAAGAAGGCAACCCCGGAGCGCAAGGGGGAGTTGCTTGGCATGCAGCTCCACATCGCGCAGTTTGAGGAGCCGATGGAAATAGCCCTCATGCTGTATCACACCGGCCAGGCAAAAGAGCTGCTGGGGGCGTTTCTCGACTCGTGGGAGATTCCGCACGTGGATGGCTCGATCGAGGTCGAGGAGTATCCGATCCCGACGGCCGCCGCCGTGGCCAAATCGTCCGCCCGGTTGAAGGATCGCTTCCCCGAGGCCGATATCGCCCTTTACCTGGCCACCGCCGGCCTTCTCATGGGGCGCGATGAACCGAAGTGGCGCGAAGCCACATGGCCGGAGGTGGAGCGAATCCGCACTCAAGTCACTCTCACCGCCCCGAAGCCCGACGCCTCCGGCAGGAAGAAAAAAACCGCCGGCAGGAAGTCGAAAGTCACCGGGGCCTGAGCACCACCCACTGATAATCAAATACTCCGGGCCCGATGGGGGATCCGGTGGCGTCGAGTGTAGCCACCCATGCCCACGGCGACGCCGTGACGAGGCGCTCCCAGCGGCGATGCTCGATCAAGAGCAGGCGCCAGGTGGCATTTCCGTGGATGACCCGCCGCTCCGCCTCGATCGTGACATGCTCGATGACCCGTTCATGCCGTCGTCGTGAACCCGCCGATGGCGGTTCGAATTGCACCATCTGGGTGACACGAGTCTTTCCGCGCCGCCCGGTCCAGATGTCCTCGCAGACGTCGGCGCGCGCCGGATCGTGGAATGACAACCCAACGAGGTAGCACCCTCCGGGTCGGACCAGGCGCGCCATCGATTCGAGATGTCGGGAGACCGCCGCATCGTCGGGCAGATGCCGGATTGAGTTGTCAAGCGTGAAAGCAAAGTCGAACCCGTCGCGGGGGAGAATGTCGTCGGCATCGACCATGTCGGCCATGACAACACGGGCCGAACGACCGAAGGGGCGGAGTCGTTCGCGGGCGTAGGCCACCATGGCCGGATTCCGGTCGTAACCGGTCACCCGTATGCCGAGCCGGACCGCCGGCAGGAGAAGCCGGCCGGTGCCGCACGCCGGCTCGAGCCAGGAGGGTCGCCGCGCCGGCGCCGTCCAGTCCTGGGCCACGCGAACAAGGCCGTGCACGGCAGCTGCGCTGCCGCGCGTAAATAGAATGTCGTACCAGTCGGGGTGGTCGTACAGATCAAATGGGGGAGGTGCCGTCTCGCGGGTCAGCTTGACCACCGTTACGGGGCGGGAGTGGAAAGTGGCAACTTCATGAACCCATTATCAGAAAGTGGGGTAGCCAAGTCCACCCCTCACTGCCGTACGTGCCACTCGGGTAAGATCACCCCATTCCCGTCCACTCAGGACCATGGAGATGCCTATGAAACTCGTTCAAAGCCTGATGATCCTGGCCGTTCTTTCCACCCCGGCCCGGGCCGACGTGAAACTCCCCCAGGCCAGCTCGGCCGCCTCGATCTCCCGGAGCGTCGGCACGACGGACGTGCGGATCGACTACCACAGCCCCGGCGTCAAGAAACGAAAGATTTTCGGCAGCCTCGTCCCGTACGGCCAGGTCTGGCGCCTCGGCGCCAACGATGCCACCACGATCCGATTCTCGACGCCCGTCACGATGGCCGGCCACGAACTCCCCGCCGGAACCTACGCCCTCTTCGCCATCCCGAGCGAAAAGAACTGGACCCTGATCGTGAACAAGGACTGGCAGCAATGGGGCGCCTACTTCTACAAGCCCGAGAACGATATTTTCCGGGTCGAAGCCCCCACCAGTCGCGGTGACCAGACCGAGTGGATGCGCTTCGACCTCGACCCCATCACACCCACCACGCTCCGCGCCACCTTCGCCTGGGATCGCACCCGCTGGAGCTTCGACATCACCGCCAACGTCAATCAACTCGTCTGGGCCCAACTCGACTCCGCCATCACCGTCGAAAGCCCCGACCGCTGGGAGGCCTACCACCAGGCCGCCCGCTTCAGCCTCGACACCAACGAACGCACCGACGAATCTCTCACCTGGATCGACCAGTCCATGGCCCTCAAAGAGAGCTTCTGGAACTGCGAGTTGAAAGCCCGCCTCCTGCACCGCGCCGGCCGCACCCCCGAAGCCCTACCACTGCTGGATTCGGCGATGGCACTGGCCGAAGGCAAGGCCCCGGAGGAATACATCGACGGGCTGGTGACGACGCGGAAGGAGTGGGTGGAGGCGGGGAAGTAGGTTGGTTCACCCGTCAGTCCGGGCTACAATCGCCGCCCTGTGCCCCCGTAGCTCAGTATGGATAGAGCAGCGGTTTCCTAAACCGTTTGTCGGAGGTTCGATCCCTCTCGGGGGCACCAATTATTTCTGGGGGACTTCTGGTGCGAGTGGTCTGGTGGGCCGCTGTCGCGGCCCTTTTGACTTGTTGTGGCAAGGCTGGGGCTGAGATCCGGCGCCTGGGTGACACGGTAGCGCCTACTTACCAGGAAGTTTTCCTCAGGCTGGATCCGGCGCGGCCGGAATTCTCGGGTTCGGTTCGCATGGACCTTGCCATCCGGGAGCCGGTCACGTCGTTCCGGCTGCATGCCACGACGGCTCGGATCGGCACGGTGATCTTGCGTGACTCGATGGGGCTGGTGCCGGCCACGGTTGATTCGGCGGATGCTGATGAGCAGGTCACTATCACGTGTTCGCGGCCGCTCGTCCCGGGCCCTGCCGTCCTCGGCCTTGAGTTCACCAACGTCTTTGACACGCATGCAATAGGCCTCTATCACGCGAAGGCGGTGGGGGATTGGTATGCGTTGACGCAGATGGAGCCGGATGATTGTCGGTTGGCGTTTCCCTGTTTCGATGAGCCGGGGTTCAAGATTCCCTGGCGGTTCACGCTGGAGATTCCGGACAGTCTGTCGGCGGTGACCAATGCCCCAGAGGAGAGTCGGACTCTGCGTGATGGGTGGCAGCGCCTCGTGTTCAAAAAGACACCGCCGATGTCGTCGTATCTCGTGGCCATCGCGGTGGGGCCGTTCGAGTTTGTCGATGTGCCCGGGGTGTCGCTTCCGGTTCGAATTGTGACGGCACGGGGGCAGTCGGGACATGTGAGCCTGGCGGTCGAGCTGGTGCCGCCGATTGTTGCGGCCCTCGAGGAGTGGTTCGGAACGAAGGTGCCTTACGAGAAGCTGGACCTGGTCGCGGCGCCGGAATTCTGGCCCGGAGCGATGGAAAATCCGGGCGCCATTCTCTTTGCCGATCGGCACCTGATTCAGGATGCGGCCACGGCGGGGCGGGCGCAGCGGCGGAATCTGACCTCGCTGATCGCTCACGAGGTGGCCCACCTCTGGTTCGGCGACTACGTCACGATGACCTGGTGGGATGACCTCTGGCTGAATGAATCCTTTGCCGTCTGGATGGGGGATCGGATCACCCATCAGCTCTACCCCGAGTTCCAATCGCTAATCACGGAACTCGCCGCCACGCAATCCTTCTTGAGCACGGATGCGCGTCCGGGCTCGCCGGCAATCCGTCAGCCGGTTTCCAATACACATGATCTCCTGGGCAATGTCGGGCTGGTCTACGCCAAGGGAAAGCGGATCCTCAGCATGTTCGAGGGATGGATTGGACCGGAAGCCTTTCGGAATGGAGTGAATCAGTACCTGGCCGACCATGCCTGGGGAAACGCCGAAGCCGCCGACCTCTGGAATGCCTTGTCTCTTGCGTCTGGACTGGATGTGGCCGCTGCCCTCCCGTCGTTTCTCGACAATCCGGGTTATCCGATCGTGCGCGTCCGGGCCCTGCCAGGCGGACGTCTTGAGCTGAACCAGAAGCGCTACCAGCCGGGCGGCGACGGGACTTCCAGCGATGGCTGGTCGGTGCCACTGGGCCTTGCGGCGGGTTGGGGCGACACGACGGTCCGCTCCACCTTGTTGTTCAATGGCCGCGAGCTGCTCCACCAGATGACTCCCGGGCGCGCCCCGGCCTGGATCTATCCCAACCGCGGCGCCGTCGGTTACTACCGCTGGTTCACCCCGGCCGAAGCGATGGTGACGCTGGCCGACAGTGCGGCGGTCTGGCTCTTGCCGATCGAGCGGGCCGAGATCTCGGGTAACGTGACCGGCCTCATGGAAGGGGGCCTGATCAACAGCGCGGTCTGGCTTAGCCTTCAAGAGCGATTGGCCCACGACCCGGAGCCCATGGTGGTCGCCACGGTCATCGACAACATGACCGGCAACCTGGAACTGCTGATCGAGCCGGCCGGCACCGCCGCGCTTGCCGGCTGGATTGGGCGGACCTTTCGTCCGGTTCTCGATCGCATCGGGCTCGTGCCCCGGCCCGACGAATCACCGGGAGTCTCGTTTCTTCGACCGAAACTCGTGCATCTTCTCGGGCGTTCCGGTCGCGATGAGGAGGTGTTTTCCGAATCACGCCGCCTGCTCAAGTCATGGCTGGCTGACGATACGACGGTCGATCCCACGCTTCGCCCCGAGGCTTTCCGGGTTGCGGCGATGACGGGTGATGCGGCCCTCTGGGAACGTGTTCGTCGGCGCTTCGCCGAAACGAGTCGCCCGGCTGATCGTCGACTCCTGCTCACAACGCTCGGTGCCTTCCGTGATCCGGAACTCGCCCGGAAGAGTCTCGACTTTCTCTTCGATCCGGCCATCCGTCCAACTGAATTTCTTCCCCTCATCGGCGAGGTGGCCAATCATGAGCCGGGCCGGGACCTCGTTTTTGACTGGCTGGTTGCGGACTACGCCCGGGTGGTGGCCAAGATGGATCCGATCCGCTTCCCGTTCCTGGCCCGATCCCTGGCCGGACCTTCCCTTGAACGGCAGGCCGCCCTCGACGCTTTCTTCGGCGACCCGGCCCATCAGGCCCCCGGAACGACCACCGAACTTGCCCGGGCGAGGGCGGACCAGGCGATCCTTCGTGCGTTGAAGCAACGGGAGAGCGCGGTGTTGACCCAGTATCTTATTCGTTTGTAACAGGTTATAAAAATGAAACGATTTCTGCTTGACGAACCCAACATCCGTTAGGCATCTTTAACAGCCGTTAAGGTTACCTGCGGGCCGACTCGGCCCAGACTGAGGGGCGCATGGGAATTGACAGCTGGAAATCGTTCGAAAAGAACGAAGTGACGCACAGTATGGCTCACTACCTCATGGCCATCCGCGATCTCCTTTCCAGCCGCGGCTATGCCCGAGCCACCGACGTGGCCGAATACCTCGACATAACAAGGGCCTCGGCCTCCGTGGCCATCAGCGGGCTGCGGACAAAGGGGCTGGTCGAGGAGGATGAAAGACACTTTCTCAAGTTGACCGATCACGGACAGGAGCTGGTGCAGACGATTCTCATCAATCGACGGCTCCTGATCCGATTCCTGCGGGATGTCCTGATGATCGACCCGCAGGTGGCGGAGGATGAGGCCTGCAAGACCGAGCACCTGTTGAGTTCCGAATCGGGGACGCGCCTGTTTCGCCTGCTCCGTTACCTGCTGTCCGATCCGGATCGCACCGAACGCGTTCGGACGGTCGTGGCCAACCTGAACGACACCTGTCCGGGCCTGTCGCGCTGCGATGTCTGTTCCGAATTCCACGAATGTATCCTGGGGCACGCGGCGCACTAGACCGTGACCCATCGAGCGACTCCCATGACTGTGAGGAACTGAGTGTTTCAAGCGTTCACCATCCTGCTCCGCGAAGGCGTCGAATCGTTCATCGTCGTGGCCATCATCGTCACTTACCTGATGAAGACAGGCCGAAAGGGGCTCCTCCCGGCGGCCTGGAGCGGCATCGCCGCCGCCCTGCTGGCCTCCGTGTTCGGCACCTGGCTCCTGTCGCGATTCGGCGAGAGTTCGTTGCAGGAAGGGGTCGTCTGCCTGATCGCGGCCGCACTCACCGGCACGATGGTCGTCTGGATGTGGAAGACCGGAAAGAACCTTCGCCGTGATATCGAGAACCAGCTCGAGGAAGCCAGCCAGCCCCATGACCAGAGGCCCAGCCTCTTGGCCGCCGCCGGCGTGTTCACTGCGGCGTTCCTCCTGATTGCCCGCGAGGGTGCCGAGGCCGGACTCCTGATCGCCAGCCTCGTGCGCACCACCAACCAGCAGGCGGCGTTGATCGGAGCGCTGCTCGGGCTGGCCCTGTCGGCCGGAATCGGCGTTTTGTGGATTCGGAACAGCCGGCAGATGAACCTGAAGACTTTTTTCCAGGTCACCGGCGTTTTCCTGCTGGTATTCGTGGCGCAGCTCACTCTGTCCGGTGTCCACGAATTGTCCGAGGCGGGTGTCATTCCCTTCGCCGAGCAGATCCATGTGGCCACCGAGCCCTGGGTCGAGCAGGGCGTCGTTGCGAAGTGGATCACGCTTGTCATGGTCCTGATTCCCGGCGGATGGCTTCTTTACATGACGCTGCGGGGCACCACGCTGCCGTCCCCCACGGCCTCGAAGTAATCGCCGCCGGATCCGGCGCCGTGTTCGGGCGTCAAACGCCCCGGCCTGCTAAGATACCGGCATGAGCCGCCACCCCGATTCCGGCGACGGCGCCAACGAATCGCCGGTCACTCGATTCGATGGCGGATCGTTTCCAACCGGCCTGTTGGCCACCATGCTCCTGATCATCGGTCTCGCCGTCTGGCAGTTTGGCAGCCTGGCGCCAAAGGAAATCGAGTTTCCCACCGACCAGGTCGATGCGGTCGTACGCGGAAATGAAGTGGTGGTTTTCAACCCGACCCGCGGGGTCATCGACATCTACCAGGTGTCGATCCAGCGCCTCTCCGGCTCGTACGTGCAACTGGGCCGCAACCTGAAGCCGAGAACGAGCAAGCGGATCAAGTTGACGAGTTTTCGTCAGACCAGTGGCGAGAAATTCGATGTGAAGGAAGAAGGGGAGTGTCGGCTCATGCTCGAGTACTGGCGCGGGACGGAGAAGGAAGGACCATTTTTCCGCTACTGCCGCGGCTTCTGACGGACCCTGCCCGGTGACGACGCTCATTCGAAACACCCCGGCCATGCCGCCGATCACCGGGCGAAATCCCCTGGCCATGCGCCGCGTTTACGCCAGCGCCGAGCGGGGGGCCTTGCTGGGCTTTGTCGTCAATATTCTGCTGGCCGCCGGCAAGCTCACCGCCGGAATTCTGGCCGGATCCTTCGTGCTCATTGCCGATGCCGTCAATTCACTGGGCGATGTCCTGGCATCGACGGTTGTCCTGGGTTCGCTTCGTTTCGCGCAGCGTCCGCCCGATGCCGGCCATCCCTACGGGCATACGCGCATCGAAGCCGTTGCCGGTGCCATGGTGTCGATGTTGATCCTTGTATCCGCCGGGATCATCGCATGGGAGGCCATTCAGCGAATCGGTCGCTTCCACGACGTGCCTCCGAGCTGGACCCTCTGGGTGGCAGGAACCACCGTGGTCACCAAGGAAGTGTTGTACCGCTACAATTGGAGGCTCGGCAAGGAAACGGGCTCGCAGGCCATCCGGGCAAATGCCTGGGACCATCGCGCCGATGCGCTCTCGGCTCTGGCCGTCATGGTGGGACTGGCACTGGTCCGATTCGGTGGTGATTCATGGCGAAGTGCCGATGAAATCGCCGCGCTGGTGGTCGTCGTCCTCATCCTGACCGGTGGGGTTCGACTGCTGCTCGGCAGTGCTCACGAACTCATGGATGCGCAGGCGGAACCTGATTTTGTCGGGCGTATTCGACGGATGGTGCTCACGGTGCCCGGCGCGGATGGTGTGGAGAAACTCTTCGTGCGGAAGTCCGGCCTCGAGTACCTTGTTGATCTGCACCTGGAGGTCGACCCGGCCATGACGGTCGAGTCGGGACATCGGGTCAGCCATGCCGTCAAGGATCATCTCATGGCCGAATGCGCCGAAATCCGGGAAGTCCTCATCCACCTGGAGCCCGCCCGCACGCACAGGGGATGACGCCATTCCGGGGGTGTGATAACTTGCCTCTCTGGAGGAGTTTGCATGATTTCCGAGCGTGAATTGCGCGAGGTGGTTCGTCGCGTGGTGGAAGCGAATCTGGCGACAGTTGTCTCTGGAACGACGACACCGGTGTCGACGGTCGAGAGCGTGCCCGCCGGGCCCGCTCCCACGGCCGGCGCCAAACGGCTGGCTATCGGCGCGGATCATGGCGGCTTTGAGATGAAGGAGCGCCTGAAGCCATTCCTGGCCGATCTCGGTTGGCTGGTCGACGATTGCGGCGCCTGGAATGAGCAACCGGTTGACTACCCCGACATCGCGCTCAAGGTGGCCCGGAAGATAGTCGATGGCAGCGCGCGCCTGGGAATCATCATTGACGGTGCCGGGATCGGATCGGCCATCGCCGCCAACAAGGTGCCGGGAATTCGAGCGGCCCTGTGCCACGACACCATCACCGCACGAAACAGCCGAGAGCACAACGATGCCAACGTGCTGACTCTCGGTGGACGGCTCATCGGTCTCGTCCAGGCCCAGGAGACCGTTCGGGCGTGGCTCGGCAGCGAGTGCCGAGAGGAACGGCACCGGAAGCGGGTGGCCATGATCGAGGCGATCGAGCAGCACTACTGCGGCGCCCCGGTTCCCCGATGAGTGCCTCCGATCTGGATCGATTGGTCGACGCCGTTGCCGACGAGGTGACCCGGCGGCTGGCAGCCGAATATCAGGTGCGGGTGGCGCGCACACCGCGCGATCAGCCCTGCACCGGATGTGGACAGTGCGCCCGGAAATGTGCGGACAACGTGAAGAGTGTCCTCGACGCGGGGGCGGACCGCATTGCCGCCTCGCCCGGCACGATCGACGTGGAAGCCGCCATCGCCGGGTTCATCGATCACACGATCCTGAAACCGGATGCCACCCCGCAGGAGGTGGAGACCGTTTGCGATGAGGCGCTTCGGCACTCCTTCGCGGCGGTCTGTGTCAACCCGATGTGGGTTCGCCTCGTGGCCAGAAAACTTCGGGACTCAAAAGTCATCACCTGTTCCGTTGTGGGCTTTCCCCTGGGTGCGCAACCGACCCGGGCCAAGGCATCCGAAACGCGCGGTGCCATCCGCGATGGAGCGCGCGAGATCGACATGGTCATCAACGTTGGGCTCCTGAAGGCCGGCTGTGACCGTGAAGTGGAAGCGGACATTCGCGCGCTGGCCGAGGCCTGTCATGAATCGGGCGCGAAGCTCAAGGTCATCATCGAGGCGGCGCTCTTGAACGATGAGGAGAAAATCCGCGCCTGCCGACTGGCCAGATCGGCCGGCGCCGATTTCGTCAAGACGTCCACCGGATTTGGCCCCGGCGGCGCCACCGTGCACGATGTCGACTTGATGCGCCGGACGGTCGGCCAGGGCATCGGCGTCAAGGCCTCCGGTGGCGTCCGAACGTTTGGCGATGTGACCCGCATGCTGGCGGCCGGCGCCACCCGCATCGGGGCATCGGCCAGTGTCAAGATCCTGAAGGAGGCGGCCGAAGTGCTCGGCCGCGCCCGGCACGCATAGGAGGCCCACCGTCCATGGAACTGCGCTCGTATGTCTTCCTCGACAGTCTTCAGCCGCAGCATGCGGCCTTCATGGGCACGATCGCCCAGGGCTTCCTGCCGCTGGCCAAGATGGCCTCGCTCTGGGTGGAGATCTCACCGGGCATTGAAATCAACCGGGTCACCGACATCGCCGTCAAGTCGACGCGGGTGAAGCCGGGCATGCAGGTCGTGGAGCGGCAGTATGGCCTCCTCGAGGTACACCACGAGGAACAGGGGGAGGTGCGCCAGGCCGGTCAGGCCATCCTCGATGCCATCGGCTTGAAGGAAGCTGATCGGATCAAGCCGCGGATACTCTCCAGCCAGGTCATCCGGAAAATCGACGACCACCAGGCACAATTGATCAATCGGATGCGTCATGGCCAGATGATCATTCCAGGTCAGACTCTCTACGTGCTCGAGACGGAGCCGGCGGCGTATGCCGCCCTGGCGGCCAACGAGGCGGAAAAGGCAGCCAACATCAACATTCTCGAGGTCCGCGCGGTTGGCTCGTTCGGGCGCATCTACCTGGGCGGCGAGGAAGCGGACATCGACGTCGGCTACCGCGCGGCGGTGGCGGCGTTGGAATCGATCAGTGGACGGGAACTGACGAAGGGGACCTAATCGAGGTTCGAGTTTGAACGGGCGAGGGCGGAGGACGCCGGCAAAGCGCCGACGGATCGCTCGCGATCCGCCGGGAATTGGAGGAGAAACACGATGACCGATGCACTGGGAATGATCGAAACCCGCGGGTTCGCCGCGATGGTCGAGGCGGCCGATGCCATGGTCAAGGCGGCCAAGGTGGAACTGGTCGGCCACGAGAAGATCGGCGGCGGCTATGTCACGGCCATCGTTCGGGGTGATGTCGCGGCGGTCAAGGCGGCCGTCGAAGCGGGTGCCCGTGCCGCCGAACGTGTCGGTGAGGTGGTGGCAACGCATGTCATTGCCCGCCCGCATGGCAACGTCGATATCGGCCTGCCGCTCGGGCGGGTCAAGGAAGCCAAGGCCGCCGGCGCACGGGACTAGGGAAGCAGCATGGTCCTGGCGCGGGTGATCGGTACGGTCGTATCGACTCGCAAGGAGCCGTTGGCCTGTGGCTGGACGCTTCTCCTTGTCCGACCGGTCGACGCCGCCGGCGGGCTCGTCGGCACCCCGTTCGTGGCCACGGACGTTGTCGGCGCCGGCGAGTCGGAGATGGTTCTCGTGGCGTCCGGCAGTTCCGCGCGCCAGACTCCGGACACCGATCAACGGCCGTGCGATGCCGTGGTGATGGCAATCGTCGATTCGTGGGACGTGATGGACGAGGTTCGCTGGCGAAAGGGACGCGATGGAATGGGTGACGGTACATGATGCATCCGATAACTGACCAGGACGTACAGGAACTGGCGCGCCGCGTGCTGAAACAGCTCGCGGAATCCGGTGGCATGGTGTCCGGCGCCTCCTCCGGCGAAAGTGGCGGTTACTCGACGGGACCATCGGAGCCGATGGGGGCCGTCGCCCCCGGGGCCAGGCTCGGCGCCTTTGACTCCGTGGACGAAGCCGTGACGGCGGCCAATCAGGCTCAGCTCGAGTTCGTGGCTCTCAGCATGGACAAGCGCAATGCCATTCTCTCCCATATCCGAAAGTCGATGCGCGACAACGCGGAGATGCTGGCGTGGATGGCCCACCAGGAGACTGGTCTCGGCCGTTTCGAAGACAAGATTCAGAAGAACCTGCTCGTCACCAACAAGACCCCCGGAACCGAAGTCCTGGTGCCCCGGGCTGAATCGGGCGATCACGGCCTGCTCCTGGAAGAAAGGGCCCCCTTCGGCACCATTGGAGCCATCACCCCGACCACCAATCCAACATCGACCATCATCTGCAATTCCATCGGCATGCTGGCGGCGGGAAATTCGGTCGTATTCAACGTGCATCCCAACGCCAGGAATGTCTCACTCACGAATATTCACCTGATCAACGAGGCCATCCTGGCGGCGGGGGGACCCAAAAATGTCGTCACTGCCGTGGCCAACCCGACGCAAGGAAGCGCCCAGGAACTGATGAAGCACAAGGGAATCCGCATTCTTGTCGTCACCGGCGGCGCGGGGGTCGTTTCGGCCGCCATGCAGAGCGGCAAACGGGCCATCTGTGCCGGCCCGGGCAACCCGCCGGTAGTGGTGGATGAAACGGCCCGAATCGAGAAAGCGGGCGCGGACATCGTGCGCGGCGCCTCGTTCGACAATAACGTCATCTGCACCGATGAAAAGGAAGTCTTCGTCGTAGCCTCGGTGGCGGATCGCCTGAAGAAAGCGATGACGGCCGCCGGCGGTTACGAACTCAAATCCTGGCAGCAGGAGCGGTTGATGAAGGCCATCTTCAAGGAGACCCGTGGTCCGGGAAAGCCGGGGGTAATCAACCCGGAATTCATCGGCAAGAATGCCGGGTTCATCCTGAACGCCATGGGCGTTACAGCCTCGGATGATCCGCGCCTCCTGTTCCTCGAAGTCGAGGCCGACCATCCGCTGGTCTGGACCGAACAGATGATGCCGGTCCTGCCGGTTGTCCGCGTGCCCGACGCCGACCACGCCATCGATATGGCCGTCAAAGCCGAGCATCGCTTCGGTCACACGGCGTCGATGCATTCGCTGTCCATCGACCGCCTCTCGCGCATGGCCCGCGAAATCAACACCTCGATATTCATCAAGAACGCGCCCAACCTCGCCGGTCTCGGTTTCGGAGGCGAGGGGTACACCTCCTTCACCATCGCCAGCCCGACGGGGGAGGGGATGACAGGCCCGATCGCCTTCAGCCGGCTCCGTCGCTGCACGCTGGTCGACTACTTCCGCATCGTCTGATGCTGATCGGTCAGGTCATCGGGCGTGTTGTGGCCACGATTCGGGCGCCAGGGCTTGCCGGCGTTCGCTTCCTCTTGGTGCAGCCGCTGGATGAACGGTGTGTCCCTCTCGGGACGCCCATCGTGGCGGCCGATGCCACCCGAACCGCCGGACCCGGCGACCTGGTCCACTACGAAGGCGGGCGTGAGGCGGCCATGGCGCTCGATCCGAGCTTTGTGCCGGTGGACCATGCCATCGTCGGCCTCATTGATCAGCTTGCAGTGGAGCCGCCGGTGCCGGGAGTCGCCCCGTCATGATGCTGGCCCGGATCATTGGAACCGTCGTCTCGACCATCCAGCATCCCGCACTCGACGGTCGAAGGCTCCTGCTGGCCCAGCGGATTGGCCTGGACGGCGCGCCGTTGGGCGGCACGGTCATCGCCGTCGATACCGTGCAGGCGGCGCCCGGTCAGACCGTTCTCATCCTGGACGAGGGGAGCAGCGCCCGGCAGATCCTGGAAGCACCCGACGCGCCGATCCGCACCCTGATCGTCGGCATCGTCGATTCAGGCGGCTAGCGTCCGAGCGACTTGATCCGGCTCCAGGTGGTCGGCTGGAGTGAACCCGGGGCCGGCACGCCGGAAGTGGCGGGCGACACGGAAATATCGTCGATCCCCACCCACTCGTCATTGCCCAAGGGGCCCCCCGCCGCGTTGGCCGTCAGTATCCGGATTTGCAGTTGTGGCCGATTCCCGACATCGCCAGGAAGGACAACGTAAACCGCCGTTTCAAGCGTGGACATCCCCGGACCGGTCGTCGCGTCGAGAAAATCGCCGCCGGCGGCGTTTGTCCATTCGCCTGACGGCTGGGTGCGGTACTGCACCTGGATCGGCTGGGTCGCATTGTCCAGCGATCCGTCAATGTCCCGCAGCCGGGCTTGAAAGATCAGGGGCCCGAACACCCCGATCGTATTGAGATGGATCACCAGGTGCGGGTAGTCGGCCGTGGCAGAGCCTTGAAGCGCCACCACGGGATCCACCAGGTGAAATTCCGCCACGCCGCCCGCCACGAGCGTATTCGGATTGGTCTGATTGGCGATCAGGTCGACCGCGCTCGACGAATCGGCGGTGATCGTTCGCGGCAGCCGTCCCGCCTCGCTCGTAATCGGATCCTCACCCAGGTAGCCAACAATCCCCGGAACGCCGCTCCAGTTGTCATTGGCGGTCAGGAGGGTCGTGTTGTTCCAGTTCTGGTTGAAGGGGAGGGGTTGGTAGACGGCGCTGGCTGCGGCGGTGACCGGGCCCATCAGGGCTGCCATGGCCGCAAGGCAAATCGGGAAGTGGAAGTATCGGTTATGTGTCAGATGCCTGCGATGCATTTTCACCATCGGAGGTAAGACCTCCGCCCCTCGGCCATACGAAAAGACCGGGAGCCGCGTGGGCTCCCGGTCTGATTTTCCTGCTGTCAGAACTCCAGGCAGCCGAACCTCTAGTTGCTGATCCGTGCCTTGATATTGCTCCAGGTCGACGGGGCAACCGGCACCGGGCAGCTGGTGTTCGCCGCACCCACCGTGTCAACACCGCCGGTGGGAAGCACACCCCCGAACGGTCCGATGAGCCAGGTGGCACCGCAACGGTAGACATGTCCCGGAGCAAAGGTTCCATCCGGCCCCACGACCGTGGTGGTGTACAGGTATTCGTCAGTTGTGCAATTGACGACCGTACCTTCTGACAGACCAACCTGATCGACGATCGTCGCCCAAGGCGTTGTATCAAGGATGCCGTCATTGTTGGTGTCAAGGTCATTTGCGACGGCCGCGGTGTTGCCGGTCACCAGGAGGAATGTGAGATTGTCACTGTTTTCGAAAGAGCCGGTCAAGGTAGCGTCGTAACCAGTCAAGAGCGCTACGCCCGCGCTGTAGCGAAGCGCGAAATAGCCATCAGCCTGGATGCTGAAGGCGGCAAGACTGATGGCGGCCTCAACAACACCGCAACCGCCGGTCCCGTCGCCGATCACGACGATCGAGTAGCCTGCAAGAGACGCCCCGGCCGGACCGGCAAGTTCAACGTACTCGTCGGTGTCCGACCCGGTCTGGTCGGTCCGAATCTCATTCAACAGAATCTGGGCCGACGCGCTGGTACTGACGAGCACGGCAAGCGCGGCAACGGAAAGAGCCTTAGCCAAAAACTTCATCTGAGAATCCTCCTTCGAGTTGGTGGAGCGTGTTGTCAGATCCAGCCCAATCTGGGGGCGAGGAGATTCTGATTCGATAACTGTATGATGCTACCATGGTTAGTGAGGTCGCTCCAAGCAAAGAGATGACTATTCGATTTTCAGCGAGTCCCGAATTATCGTGTCGTAAGACATTGTATATAATCACGTTATGTCGCCTGTCCTCATGTGGATTCCATCTCCTGCCCGATTGCCAACCCTCTGGGATCTGGGGCATGATCTGCCCCCGTTCCACTGCCGACCGAAGGAGACTCGATGCACGGCGACATGGCCCGAATTCTCTACTCCAGCAAGGACATTCAAAATCGCATTCAGGCCATGGCCCGGGAGATCAACGAAGCCTATCCCGAGGGGGATCTGGTACTTCTGGGTGTGCTCTCCGGCAGCCTGCTATTTCTTGCCGATCTGGCCCGGGCCCTCGACCGGCATGTCATCCTCGATTTCATCGCCGTCTCCTCCTACGAGGGAGGAACACAATCGACGGGTGTCGTTCGCATGTTGAAGGACGTGTCAGTCAGCATTGAGGGGCGGGATGTCCTGCTGGTTGAGGACATCATCGACACCGGGCTCACCATCAACTACCTGCTTGAAAACCTGACGACGCGCCACCCGCGTTCCCTTGCGGTCTGCGCGCTCCTCGACAAGGTGGCCGCCCGGACGGCGCCGGTGCCGATCCGCTTTACCGGGTTTGAAGTGCCCAATGAATTCCTGGTCGGCTACGGACTCGACTACCAGCAGCGTTACCGCAATTTGCCGTATGTCGGCATCCTGAAGCCGGAAGTCTTCAAGTTGCCCCAGGCATGACCGAGGGCATTCACTGGCCCCGAAGTCATCCAGGGGGCACGGTATTCAAGGGCGGCCGCTGGATCACCATGGATCCATCCGATCGAATCGTGGAAGGCGAGATGTTTGTCGTCGACGGTCGGATCGAGCAGTTTGGCCCGAAGGTCTCGGCCCCCGAAGGGACGCCCATCGTCGATCTGACCGGCCGATGGATGACCCCCGGTTTCATCCAGGGGCACGTTCACCTGGGCCAGACGCTCTTTCGTGGCCTCGGTGAAGACCGGCGGTTGCTGGACTGGCTCTCCGGCGTTATCTGGCCGCTGGAGGCGGCCCACGATGACGAATCCGCCTACTGGTCGGCCGTCGTCGGTGGAGCGGAGGCGATGCGGGCCGGCACAACATCCATGCTCGACATCGGCCTCGTCCATGGCATGAACGGCCTCTTCCGGGGCCTGATCGACCTGGGCGTGCGAGCCAGGACCGGCAAGCTGCTCATGGACCGGGGGGACGGCGTGCCACCGGCGCTGCTGGGCGAACCGGATCGCATCCTGGCCGAAAGCCATGAACTGGCCCGACACTGGGATGGCGTGGACAACGGGCGCATCGGCTATGCGGTCTGTCCCCGATTCGTCTTCTCCTGTACGCCGGCGCTCTGGGAGGGGGCAGTGGCGCAGGCCAGGGGGGGGAACTGGCCGCTCCATACCCATGCGTTCGAAACGCGTGAAGAGCAGGAGGCCGTGCGGGCCGTTGAGCATCGAAGCGAACTCGACACGCTTCGCGACGTCGGCGCGCTGACGGTGCCGCTCAAGGTGGCTCACGGCGTCTGGGTCGATGATCCGACGGCTGAGCGGCTGGGCGGAGCCGGGGCCGCCGTCATCCACTGCCCGGCCAGCAACCTGAAACTCGGTTCCGGCGTGGCCGACCTCGAGCGACTGAAGCGCCATGGGGTCCGGGTCGGCATCGGCTGCGACGGTTCGCCCTGCAACAACTTTCTCGACCCGCTCGGCGAAATGCGACTGGCGGCGTTGCTTCAGAAGTGGCGTCACGGTCCGGATCGATTCACCGCCCGGGACGCACTGTCCCTGGCCACCCGTGAGGGCGCGCTGGCCATCGATGCCGAGGACCGGATCGGCAGCCTCGAGGTGGGGAAGCGGGCCGACTTCGTCGTCTTCGACCTGGAGCGGGTCCACTCGCTGTGTGCCGACGCCGTCGATCCATACACGCGCATCGTCTTCGGGGCCGATCGAACGAACATCGAGTCGGTGTACATCGAAGGGCGGGCCGTCGTCGATCGGGGCCAAATTCCCGGCTTTGAAGACAAGGAAATCATGGCACGCGGACGCGAGGCACTGCATGCCGTCCTGGCACGGGCCGGCCGGTTCGAATCAACGACACGGCCTGCTAAGATGACGCCATGAACCCGCCAGACTGCTGGATCATTGGCATCGCCGGAGGCTCGGCCTCCGGCAAGACCCGCGTCGCGCATGCCATCGTCGAGGAGCTGGGTCAGGAGGAGGTTCAGGTCATCGACCAGGACTCATACTATTGCGATCTCAGCGATCTACCACTGGACGAGCGCAAGAAGCAGAACTTCGACCACCCCTCCTCCTTCGACGGCGCACTCCTGTTCGATCATCTCACCATACTCCGGCAGGGGGGATGGGTCGAGAAGCCGGTCTACGACTACACGGCCCACACCCGTTCGGCGCGGACCGAACGGGTCGGCGGCCATTCGGTCCTGGTCCTGGAAGGGATTCTCGTTCTGGATGACCCGCGCCTCCGGGCGCTCATGAGCATCAAGGTCTTCATCGACACCGATCCCGACGTGCGCCTGATTCGCCGGCTCCGCCGTGACGTGACCGAGCGGGGACGATCGGTGGAATCGGTCCTGACCCAGTACGAGGCGTCCGTCCGGCCGATGCACCAGCAGTTTGTCGAGCCCTCGAAACGTTACGCCGATATCATCATTCCCGAGGGTGTGGAGAACCATGTCGGCGTCGACATCCTGCGAACCAAGGTGCACGCGCTGGCCTCGTCATCGGCCCGGGGCCAGAGGCCGGCTGATCTGTTCCCGACCGGCCGATGACGATTGAGCGCGCCGTCGCCGAACTGCAGCGCCGCGTTCCATTCGTACCGGAGGTGGCGGTTGTCCTGGGCTCCGGACTCGGCGCTTTTGCTGACACGCTCGTGGGGGCGCAGGCCGTCGATTACGCCGACATCCCCGACTTTCCCCTACCTACGGTCATCGGTCACAAGGGGCGGTTGGTGCTCGGCACAATGGGCACACGCCGTGTGGTGGCCATGCAGGGCCGACTGCACCTGTACGAGGGGATTGATGCCGGAGCCGTGACTTTCGGCGTTCGCGTCCTGGCCGCTGTCGGGGTGTCAACGCTCATCCTGACCACGGCGTCGGGCGGCATCCACCGCCACTTCAAGGCCGGCGACATCATGCTGATCGAGGACCAGATCAACCTTCAGATGCGCCGGCTGCCTGGCCTCGGCAACGGGGCGCTGCCGACGGACACCTGGCGAGGGTCGGGATCGATCTACTCGCCGCGGCTCCTGAAGCTCGCCCTTGAAATCGCCCACGCGATGGGAGAGCACCGGATTCATCGCGGCGTCTTCGGTGGCGTGGTGGGGCCGAATTACGAAACGCCGAGCGAAGTCCGCATGCTTCGCGCGCTGGGCGCGGATGCCGTCTCCATGTCAATCGTTCTGGAATCGGTCGCGGCCCGGGCGGCCGGCATGCAGGTGCTCGGCATCTCGGCCATCGTCAATCCAGCCGCCGGGATCTCACTGACGCCGCTGAACCACGACGAGGTGCTGGAGACGGCGAAGGGAATGGAGACCCGGCTGCTGGCCTTCCTGTCGGCGCTGATCGCAGGTCTCGAGCCGGTCAAGGCTTGATCCCGCCCAACCGATCTACGCGGGAGCAAAGAGAAAGAGGGGGGCCGAAGCCCCCCCCCTCGCTTACCTGTACGCCAGGCCCGTGAAGGCCGGCGGTTGGTCATAACCCTAGTTGATCAGCGACTTGATCGCGCTCCAGGTCGTACCCTGGACTGGCACGGTGTCCAGCGCTTCGAAACAGATGTTCGACCACTCGGCACGGGCGTTGCCGCCGTTCGGCGAGCCGCCGACAAAGTACTGCAGGTGACCACCGGCGGTGGCGGGGGTCAACATGCCCCACAGTCCGTGCGGCGGGTCCTCGGACGGATTTCCTTCGTCGAATGGAAGGCGGCCGCTCGAATAGGAGTTGGCGAGGTAGACGACCTTGTACTCAATCGTCGCCGGGTCCGCCATCGTGTTGCTGTTGGGGTCATAGATGATTTCCATGCGGATTGTATTTCCCTTGGCGTAGGTGATGCCATGGCTTCCGGTGAAGCTGTAAAAGGGCAGGCGACCGTTGAAGCAGGCGATTTCTCCGTCCGTGGTCCGGACGTTGAAGACACCGTCCACCAGCGGCGACCACCAGGGCGAAATCTGCAGACCGGACTCACACTCGCCGCCGCCCGTGATCAACAGGTCGGCGCAGAAACGGAAATGATCGCCATTGGCGAACTCGAGCGGGTTGGTGCCGTCGTTGGAAAATCTCCATGCGTGGCGATTCGCAAAGCCACTGGCGCCGAGAAACTTGAGGTCATCGATGATGATCGATGCCGGGTAGGCGTTGACAGTGGTCAACGTCGAAAACGGATCGTCGTTGAAAATCCGGGTATGCAACGAAGCGGTCGTTGGCGTCGGGGTGGCTTGTGCCACCGGGGCCGCCATCACAGCCGCTGCCGTCAAAAGAACCGCCACCCCTCCAAGTCGCCCGAAATCAAGATGTCTCACTGGGTGCTCCTTTCGCATGTAACTGTTTACATGGGCTGCGTGGCAAAGGGAGTCCCCCTTGCCCGGATCATAAAGAACTGTTGAAGCTTAGCACCTCCCTTCCTAAAGGTAGACCAGAAAAGTAACTCTCAACGAACCAACAGGGCCTGCCGGGTTTCCGTCCGGCCGGCGGCGTTCAGCCGGTACCAGTAGATTCCGGAGGGTAGTCCCTGCCCATCCAGCGTAACATCATGGATCCCTGAAGTTTGCAGGCCATTCACCAGCGTTCTCACGGTCCGTCCCATCACGTCAAAAAGCGTCAGGGACACGAGTCCGGCTTCGTCCAGGCGATAGCTGATTCGGCTGGAGTGTCGGAACGGATTCGGACTGTTCTGCGACAGCTGGAAGGGAGAAATCGGGGGGACCAGCTCGTCCACGGCAGCCACGGCCGTGAAGCCGGCCCGGGTCAGGCCGCGCTGCACATCCACATTCTGCATGAACCGGAGCCAGACCTTCTGATTCAGGTAATTCTCGATCATGATGATGATCGGACCCTGGTCAATGCCAATGACGTCAGGACCATACCAATCCGGATTCGAAGTCAGGTTGAAGCCATCCTTGAAACCATACGGCCCCCAGAGCAGCGGGTAGTTGTCGAAGAAGTTGTGCATCGTCGGAATGACTTCGTCCGGCGTGAACGGGAGAGAGCTGATGGCGGCGGTCGGCGCGATGGTCCCGTTGTCGTTCTCTGCCGGTGGCGCACCACGCGCGGCGTAGCCATTGGGGCCGTCACCGGCGGTCAACCCCCAGAGGGTCGGCCCGTAACCGGTAAAGCCCCCCGGATTGGCGATGCAATATTGCCATTGGGCCAACGTGGCGCGGCGCGAGTTCTCGAAGTAGGTGATCCCCTTGTTTCGCGTGTAATTATCCTGGATGTATCGATAATCGATCCAGCAGTGCGAATACTGATGGCCGAACAGCGGGGGAAAGTGGATGTAGGTATAGCCGTAGTAGGTCAGCCAGTCGTAGCCGGCGGTCCAGCTACTCCACATGAATCCCGGATTGTTCGGATTCGGCGGCTTGGTGGGGGATCCAAGCCCGAGCAGGTACATGATCATGGCCTCGTTGTAGCCGGTCCAGGTGCCGAAGCCGTTGAAGCCGGTGACCGGCTTCCAGCCCATCCGGATGCCGACTCCGGAGGCGCGCATGAATTCCCAATCCACCCGCCGGTAGATGGAGTCGACCAGCGCCCGGACCTGGATATCCAGGGCATCCGCGGTGTTGAAATACTGCTTGGCATCGATGGCACCGGCGAGCAGCAACGCGGTGTCAATGCTTGACAGTTCGCTGTCCCAGGTGCGGACCCCGACCGACATGTCAAGAAAGTGATAGAAGAGCCCCTTGTAGCCCATGAAGCCGTTCACACCGCTTCCCTGGGGTCCGGTCCAGAAGGTATTGAGCGTCGTGAGGACGCGCTGGCGCCCGTCAACCCGGCTCACCCAACCATGGTCAATGCCAATGCAGATGGCAGAAAGACCGAATCCGACGGCGGCAATGCTGGCCGGCGAACCCGTGGTGCTGCGATCCTTGATCAGGCCGTTGGCTGGATTGGCTTCGATCCAGAAGTAGTTGAATGCGGTGTGCTGGATCGTGTCCAGGAGCGCAGGGGTCGTCAGGGCCGAGGCCGGTGCCGGGCGAAGCACGCTTACGAGGAGGGCGAGCAGGAGCGGGCCGCAGATGGTGCGGCGACGGCCGAAGACCGTGGAGCGAATCGTGGTGCGTGTCATCAGGTCCTTCCCGTGGCGCGTTCGCGCCGGAAAACTTCAGGTCAGAAGTCCAGGGCTAGTGTCAGTCGGTGCGTTTCCTCTAGAAATTCATGATCGGCCCAGGCGTAATCCAGGTGGAAGCGGCTGTATCCGATTCCACCGCGCAGCCCCACGCCCAGCGTGACGCCGACGTTTGAATCCGTCTGAAAGAGTTGCTGGTACCCGGCTCGCAGGGCAAACGTGTCCCGGAACAGCCACTCGGCTCCCGCACTCACGCTCTCGCTGTTGTCGCTGGGGTGAAAGGCATCCATGGCCAGCACGATCTTGCTGCGCGGCCCGAGCTGTCGCGGATAGCTGACGCCGACCCGGAACAGGATCGGCACCGGAAAGTCGTCGGTGAACTGGGTGGCCGGCAGCGTCCCGTTGTCGCCGTTCGCGTCCGGATCCTGATCGAACAGGATGGCCAGGTCGCGGCCATCCAGCGATGTCCGGGTGCCGATGTTGTTGACGCACGCGCCGAGCTTGAGCCCGTCCGCAGTCAACTTGTACACCGTCCCGACATTAAAGGTCAGGATGTGGAGCGACGAATTCCAGATCGTCTCCGAGGCGTAGTTGAACTGGGCGCCCGCCGCGAACCGGCTGGTGATCTGGCGGCCGAAGCCGAGTCCCAGCGCGAGGTCGTTCACCGAGTACTGCTCGCCGGTGCCGAGCGGCGCGTTGACGGTCCGGACGAGGATATCGCCCGACGTCAACGCCGTAACGCTTAAGAGGAAGGTGCCGAGCCCCTTGAACGGAAACGCCGCGGCGGCATAGTCGTAGTTGACCCCCCCGTACCATTCGCTGTGGCTCAGCTGCGCGCTCTTTCGTTCCAGCGCGCCCAGTGCGGCCGGGTTGTAGAACACCGACTGGAGATCGTTGCCCAGGGCCACGCCGGTATTCCCCATGCCGGCCACCCTCGCGCTCGGCTCAATGTTCAGGAACTGTACTATCGTCGTTCCGGTCTTGCTCTGAGCCCCGGCCGGGGCGGCCAGAATCAAAAAAAGCAGGGAGAGGGCCATTCGGGACATCGTCAGCCGCCTCATTTGATGATCGCAAACTTGCCGACGGTCGTGCCCAGGGGGCCGGCGTCAACATGAAACAGAAAGAGCCCCGGTGCTACGTCGAGGTTGTCCTTGGTCCGGAGGTCCCACGGAATGTAGCCGTCATCGCTTCCTTCGTGGCGAAGCGTCTGCACCAGGTCGCCATGCACCGTGAAGATGCGGATGCTGCAGGTGGCCGGCAATCCCCGGAACTCGAGCCGCCGATCGCCGCGGCCCGACACGGCAAACCGCCCCGGTTCGAAGGAAGCGGAGCTGACGTACGGGTTCGGCACGACGTAGGGGTCTTCGCGGAACTGTTCCCGCGCCAGGGATTCGTTGATGGTGGCGCTCCGTGTCGTAAAGACGAAGACGTCGTCCGCACCGAGCGGCAGCAAGAGGCGCAGATCGTAGGTATCGCCGGCCCCGGGCGGATCGATCGGGCCCCGGGCGGCCTGGCCCAGCGTGTCGAGTTCAGCGCGCCAGGTGTCGGCTACGAGCGCCGGGGTGGCATCCGCGTACGTCACGATGGTAATCCGCTCGTCGGTACGGTTGAGCGTGCCGCTGTTGTCCTCATCCTGGAATCGGAAATTGAGCTGCCGATCGCCGCCGGGCGAGTGGGCGATCACGCGAAAACGGGCCGGCTTCGGGGGGAGCCGAAATCCCGCCACCGACGTATCCAGGACGGTGTCGCTGAATTCGATCGTGAGGTCGTCCGGATAACCGGGGCGCTTTAGATTGGAGTTCAACGTCGGCTGGTAGGATATCCGCAGGCGGGTGTTGGTGGGGCTCCCGGGTCGAAATCCGGAGGCTGGATCAATCTGGACACCGGGCAGGGTCGTGATCAAGGGCAGCAATCCGGCGCCCACGGCGCCGATGCCTCGGGCCTCGAAGTCGGTACCGTCGGTGAAGAGCACCTCGTGCGTCGTGCTGTCGATGAGCGCATAGGATGTGGCGCGTACCTCGAACGGCGTGACCGTGTTGAAATCGATCTTGAACAGGTGGTCGGCCGGCACGATGTCCGAATTGACCACTTCAACCCGAACGGTGCCGACGCCCCGCCCCTCGATCTGGATAGCCGTGTCGGCGCGGGCGGCCACGTAGCCCAGGGCCCGCGGGTTGGGACGCACGGCCACCACGTTCTTCGGCAGGACGAGGCCACCCCGCGGCGTGCGCGAGGCGGTGATGGCATTCTCGGATGGGTAGAAGTCGAGGGCCTCCGAGCCGTAGTCGTACGCCGTTACCGCGTAGTAGTAGGCTTGGCCGTTGGTCACCGTCGTGTCGGTCCAGGTGTGGGTGAGGCCGGTGTCGTCGCCCAGGTAGTAGGCCACGCCTTCCACCGTCTGGGTCGAAAAGCCGTTCCGTTCGTCGTTCAGGTCGAATTGGGCGATGGGCCGGCCGTTCCCCAGTCCCTCGGCGCCGGTGCCGGTCGAGATGACCTTTGGGTCCTGGAATTCCGGGTCCGTCGAGCGATAGATGCGGTACCCCTCGAAATCGAACTCGCCGGTCACGGGGTCGGCACCCTGCTCGGCCACCGTGTCCCACGAGAGGCGCACGTAGCCGTCGCCCGCCTCGGCCGTGGCCGTGGGGAGGGGGGGGGCACCGCGAACCGGTAGTTGGCGTCATAGATCTGCTGCACCGTCTTGACGGTGCGGCGCAGCCCGTTCAGATCGCCCCCGTACGCCAGGGCAAGGCTGAACCGCTCGGTCTTGCCGGCCTTCAGTTTGAACGGCCCGGAAGCAAAAAGGAATCCGATGTTGTAGTTCGACGCCAGCGGGCGGTCGAACCGCATGGCCGGGTCGGGATGGGTGAATTGCTCGTAGAGGCGCTGGGGCCAGTTGTTGCTCTCGGTGAAAAAGAGGACGCCGTCGGTGGTCCGATCGGGATTTCCCTGGCCGGCCGAAATGCGGTTGATCTTGAAGCCGGTCAATCCGATCTGGTCCGATTCGTGGAGGTCCGTTCGGTCGAAGTTGGGTTCACCGGCGGTCGGGATGCCGTCTCCTTCGCCGGTGTCATCCGTATCGGGCAGTCCGTCACCGCCCAGGTCCTGCACGGCTTCGGTCCAGTCCATGTCCTCGTCGCCGGTGTACCAGACACCGGCCCGGAATGCCGGACGATCGTCCAGCTTCCCAAACTCCGCCTCGAAGTTGGTCAGGTTGTAATGGGTGGTCACGTACTGCCGAATAGCCTCTGCCCCGGCAATCCGCTCGCCCGGCCCGCCGTCACGCACTTCGTTGGTGATGCCGTCCAGGTCGTTATCCACGGTGTCCAGCGCGTTGCCGGGAGTTTCCATGTAGGCGTAGCCGAGATAGCCGGTTCGTCCGCAGTTGCCCGAGAGATCGCGGCCGTGGCCGAATCGATCCCAGGTGTAGACGAGGTTCAGGACGTCCTTATTCAGGGTCCGGTCGAAGAAGGCGTTGTCGTCGTCGGATTCGAAGATGCCGTCGCACGAGAGGGCCGAGCCGCCGACACCGGAATCCATGTACAGGCCGAAGACGATGTTGTCGTCGTAGTCGGTGGTCCCCTCATTCGTGATGTCGTAGTGCCAGAAGATGACATTGCTGGCCTGGGGATTGGCCCACTGGAAGCCGCGGACCTCGATGCGCAGACCCAGTCCGTGGCGGGTGCTGTCGCGGCTGTCCGGCCGGAAGTCCCAGGCGTCGTAATAGTCGTCGTCCATGACGGTGTAGCTTTCCTGGTCGGCCACGATGCGCTTGCCGAAGTAGCCGTTCCAGCTTCCGGCCCAGCCCGGATCGTCCGGATCGCCGAGCTTGTCCGGCCACTGGGCCGGCCAGGTTCTGGGGTCGCTGCTGACGGCGGGGGAGCGGCCCGGGTTCCGGGACGGGCTCGGCTCGAAGTAGCCGGGGCGCGGCTCGAACCGCATGATCCGATTGAAGAAGGGACTCGATCCCTGGCGCTCGCGAAAGCCGGTTTCCATGATGTAGCTGGGGCTGCCATCCCGCTGGATGATGCGGGCCAGGACGAACGGAGTGATGCCGTCCGAATAGTTCATGCCGCCTCCCTTCGGTACTTCCACCGAGTGGAAGACCGATAGGTCGACGCCGCCGGGATCGGCGGGGTAGTCGCCGACCATGCCGTAATTCCAGAAGACGGTACGGATGTTGCCGGCGTCGTGGAACCCCGAGCGCTCGGCATCGCTCGTTCCGCGCTGCGATTGCGGCACGGGCGTGGTCACCTGGGCGAAGGCGGGGGATACGGTCAGCGCCGCTATCGCCCCGAGGACCGCCGCCCGCGCGGCCGACCCGAAAGAGCCCATAAGTCGGGTCACTTGTCCCCCTTGTCGGACGATTCGCCCGGACTGAACTTGAGGCCGATTTCGATCCGGCGCGGCGCGTAGTACCGGCTCGGATCGTTCAGGGCCACTTCGTCGGCTGCGGGGAAGCGGGAATAGAACGCACTCCCGGTGCTGTTGAAGACGGCACCGTTGAAATAGCGGGTATCCATCAGGTTGAACACGCGGCCGAACAGGCCGACGTTCAGTCCCGAAAACGTGGCGGATTTTTCGGCCCGGATATCCATGGTGGCGGCGCCGGGCTTGCGGCCGGAATTCGTATCGAGACCATTGCCGAAGCCCGACTCGATAATGGGCGTATACGGCTGGCCAGACCCGGCCCGGAGAACCATCGCCGTTGAGAAGCCGCCGGCGTTGCGGTACGACAAGGTGAGGTTGACCGTGTGGCGCTGGTCCCAGTTGAACGAGACCAGCCTTGGCCTGGGATCTTCGTTGGCTGAGGCGCGGGTGGCCGTCTCGCGCGGATCGCTCGAATTGCCGATGGCCTGTTGCCACGTATAATCGAAGCCGACGTTCAGCGGCCCCAGCCGTCGGTGGTCAAGGGCCAGCGTGAAGCCGAGGACATCACCGAAGTCGACGTTGGTCAGGCGGGCGTACTCAGCCCCGTTGTACGTGGAGACGAACTCCGTGCCCAGGAGCTGCCGGATGTCCTTGTAGAAGATGTTGAAGTCCAGGCCGATGTCCTGGCTCAGCGCATGCTTGTAGCCGAATTCGTACTGGATGGTTTTCTCCGGCTTCACATCCGGGTTGCCGAGCACCCCGTAGGTGATGTCGCCGGCCTGCAGGTTGGCCAGGACCGAGTAGTCGGCGTTGCTGAAGACGGTACCGATGGCGGGAAATTGATAGAAGTGCCCGTAGGCAAAGTGCAGCGCGGCCGACTGACCGATCGGGTACGCCACGCCCAGCCGGGGCGCCGCCGAAAACTTGGGTGTCGTGGCCTTCGCGGGCGCCGTCGGCACCCCCTCGATGGCGTTGGCCGGGTTGGCCAGGTCGCCCGGGATCTTCGAGCGGGCGTCGAAATAGTCGAACCGGATGCCGGCCCGAAGCGTCAGGTCGCGCAATTCGGCCGATTCCTGGACATGGGCCGCGGCGATGAACGGGTTGTAGGTGATGACACCCGGGAAGTCGGGTGGCTCGCGATCATGGCGCACCAGGGCCTGGTCCCCTGCCACCGTTCCAAATGAAAGGTACCCGGGCGATCCGAAGCTCACCTTGGGAAACTGGATTTCGCCGCCGGCCTTCAGCTGATGCGCCGAACTGACCTGGCTCACGACGGAAGTCTTGAGGAGGATGGCGTTCGTCGTCTGCTCGAACCGGCCAAAATCGACGCCCTGGATGTTGGCGCCAAGCTCGTAGGCGTCATCGGCGAGCGGGGGACCGGCGTTGTCGTAGCGCGAGTCATACAGATTCTCGTACGCAAAGTCGGTGTAGTGCAGGTAACTGTGCCGCACCGTGGCATCGAGGAATGTGCTCTTGGACAGGGTATGGGTCCAGTCCAGGCCGTGGTTGATCGACCGTGTCTTCTGGGTGGTGGCTCCATCGGGATTGTAGCGGAAGGCGAAATTGTTCCGGCGTCCGTCGACGACATTGAACAGCGCCTGGTAATTGATTCGCGCGTTGTGAACGGCCGTGGTGGTGATCTTGGCCACCCCGGACCACTCCCTGGTGTAACCCAGCGGCTCCGACCCGCCGTCGCCGGACGACCGGAAGACGTTGTTGGCGAAGTCCGAGGAATCAGTGGGGACAAACCGCCGCTCTCCCTGGATGTAGTCGTCGAAGTGGTAGCGGCGGCCGCTGAGGAGGTACACGGTGTCCTTGACGGGCAGGGGGCCGCTCAGATTCAACTGGTAGTTCTGGATCGACAAAGGCTCGATATTATCGCCGGTCAACCGGCGGTCGTTGCCGTTGGAGAAGGCCCAGCCGCCGGCAAAGACCTCGGTTTCCCAGCGGAAGTCGGGCGTGCCGTCCTTCAGGATGGCATTGACGACGCCGCTCATTGCCTGTCCATACTCGGCGTCGAAGGTACCGCTGATGACCTGCACTTCCTGCAGGAGCGAGCGGTCGATCTTGAGGCTCGGTTCATTGTTGAAGGCGTTGTTGATGCTGACGCCATCCACCTGATACTGCACTTCGCCGCTCCGGCCACCCCGGAAATGCCCCTCGACGACGCCGGCCTGCAGGTTGACCACATCCTGGAGTTCCTGGACGGGCAACTCCTCGATTTCTTCGGTGGTCAGGACCTGCTTGGAACTGGTCAGGTTGACGTCGACGGTGGGGCGCGCGGCGGTCACCACCACTTCGGCCATTTCCACGGCGGCCTCGCCCAGCGTCACATCGAGCCAGGTGGTGTTGTCCGCCGAAACGACAAGGCCGGTGACCAGTTTCTTTTCAAATCCGAGCCGACCGACCGAGATTTCGTAGGTACCGGGCGGAATGTTGAGGATGTTGTACTTGCCAGCCGCATCCGTCACGGCGCCAAGCTTCTGTCCGACCAGAAGCACCGTGGCGGCGACGACGGGCTTCTTTTCCTGGTCCACCACCTGCCCTGAAAGTTTGCCGGTGGTGCCGGCCGCCGCCGGGACGGATCCCGACAGGACGAGCCAGGCGACAGCGGCCGTCAACCGGCCCGCGCGGCCGGTGGTTGTCAATCCCCGCATCCAATCCCCCCCATGGAATCGCGCTGTCATCGATACTTACTTCGTCAACACCAGCCGCCCCGGCAGACTGGCCCGAAGCGCCCCGGTTTCGGGGTCGGCGATATTCAGTTGATACAGGTAAAGACCGTTGCTCATGGTCGACAGGTCAAGATTGAGAACCTGCTCGCCCGCTTCCACGCGGCCGATGGCGCGCGTTTCGATCAGGCGGCCCGAGACGTCGTACAACGACACGGACACCGTGCCCGCGACCGGCAGCGAGTATCGAATTCGGGGCTGCGCCGAGGGATTCGGAAACGCCCCGAACAGCTGATAGCCGGCCGGCGGGCGCGGCGATTCGTCCCCAACGCCGGTTGTCGAGAAGGGGATGATATGCGCCCAGACCGGACAGCATTGACCCGGGTATTCACGAAACCACCAGGTGCGGGTGCTGTAGCTGTCGGTAAAGTTCGAGAACGAATCGCCATCCAGAAGATTGACTCCCAGGAACAGGATCCGATCCCCGAGGCCCGTCGGGTAACCCAGATGCGTCAGGTTGATGGCCAGCTCGGCGGTATATCCGTTGTCTGGAAACTGGTCGGCCAGGGTATCCACCGTCGTGCCGTTGTTGAGTGACAGCGCCAGCTGCGCGCCACCATTCTGCAGGAGAGTCAGGAGATAGTCCTGCGCCACGGCCTGGCCTCCGGCGCCGACCTGGAAGGAGATCCTTCGGGCCAGGAGTTCGTTGTCGGGGCCGAGTGTTGCACGATCGTTCAGTGTGATCAGTGCGCCATCCCAGCGATCGAAGTCCGGGTGGAACTGGACCGCCTCATCGCGCACGTCGAAGCCGAGGTAGAGCCAGTTGCCCTTGACGAGGACACTGACCGTGGCATCGCCCGGATCGAGCACATCCGCGGTTCCGCCATTGATGGTGGGCTGGAACTGGCCGGAGCGCCACGGTCCCACGCCCGGGTAGGTTGCTCTCAGTTCGTTGTCACCGTATCGGATATCGAACTGGCTCAGCACATCGTTCCAGATCGGCTCGCTCAAGACTCCGTCGATGACCGGAGCCGGACCGGGAATCTCGGGAATGTTTATTTCGGGCGGAATGGGCGGCACGACCCCGCTCGCCGTGGTCACCGACGGCTTGGCGAAGATATGGACTTCGTCATACCAGTAGGCGTTGCCCCACGGGCTCTGGTACCAGGTCCGGTTGACCGAAAAATTGGCACCGCCGGCGCAGGCGGGAGCCAGGGGCCAGAAGCAGTCACAGTCATAAATGGACAGGTTCCATTCGACGATATCCCCCTCGGGGCGCGTGACGTCATAGCCCATGACACCCAGGTCGAATCGCATCTCGACGGTGTAACCCTGATCCTGCGCGGCATCGGTATTTGTCTGTCCCTGAATGGTGATCCGGGCATCCCAGGCGGCGATGTTGGCCGGCGTGCGCGTGGTGTCATCGGGGGCCAGGCTGTCGAGCGGGGCGGTCACGCCGAAGCGGCCACGAAAGATCGGCAACTGGCCGATCGGCTGCGGATTGGGGCTCAGCGGGTACCACCAGGAATAAAAATATTCCGATGGTGGTTTCGGCGTGCTCCCATTCAGCCTGTCCTTGAGCGCCATCAGCAGCCCATCCCAGCGATTAAATGTGGAGTGGCCGCCGATGCTCTTGTCGCGGATGGTGGCACCCAGGTAGAGCTGGTTGTTGCGCACCAGGAACTTGAGCGTGGCATTTGTCGGATTGGTGGGATTGAAACCGGACTCGATTTTCCAGCCGCTGCCGGGGATCCCGGTGCTGATTCCATACTGGACGATGACGGATTCGGCCGCTGCCCAGCCGGCCTCGTTGAGAACTCCATCCAGGACGATCGGAGCCGTTGCGGTACGGGCCCAGATGGCGTCCTGGCGTGGCGCATAGGCACTGGCCGACGGGGCGGCGAACAGTAGGAAGCCACCGAGTGGCAAGAGGAAAGTAAGTGCTCGTTTCATGTGCTGCGCCTTTCGGTTTTGCGTGTCGGTGTTGGTCGGCCTGTTGATGCCGGGCTGCCACAGGAGTCGCGGATCACCAGGCTGACCGGTAACGTAATCGAATTCATTGATCGGGCCACCGGACCGGTGAGGCCCGCCAGCAGCCGGACGGCTCGATCCCCCATGTCGCAGGCATCCACCCGGACCGTGGTCAACGAGGGGCTGACATACTGCGAAATGACGATGTCGTCGAAACCGGTCACGGTCATCTCCTCGGGGACCCGGACTCCGGCCTCGCGCAGGGCGCCGAGCAAACCGATGGCCATGTAGTCATTGGCTGCGAAGATCGCGGTCGGACGGTCCTTCCGGCCGAGGAAGTCGGCAGCGGCGGCCTCGCCGGACTCTTCGCTGAAATTACCATTCAGGTATTCGACGGTGGGTTCTTGAGACCGGATTTCACGCAAGGCCTTCCGGTAGCCCCGGAGTCGTTCCTCGGCATCGTAGTTACCCGGAGGGCCCTTCAGGATGGCCACCCGGCGGTGCCCGAGAGCCAGAACGTGGCGGGCCACCTGGTAGGCCCCGTCCAGATTGGCCACTGAAATGGAGTGACTCCCGTGGGCCGGCGGTCGCGAACTCAGGAGGACCGTCGGAAACCGGCTTTGAATCTGCTCGAGGGTACTGCTCGAGCCGCGTTCCGGAGCCATGATGATCAGGCCATCCACCCGGCCCCGCATCGATCGGGCGGCCGCCAGCATGCCGTCCGTGTCCGCGTGCGAACTGGATATGAGGATTTGCAGCTTTTCCAGGCGGGCGGCGCGATCAATCCCGCGGATGACTTCGGAGAAGAATTCACCGTGCAGTTCGGGCAGGAGGACGCCAATGGCATGGGTCCGCGAGGTGGTCAGGGTTCGGGCCGCACCATTTGGCCAGAAATCGAGCTCGGATGCCGCATCCCAAACACGACGACGCGTGTCATCGTTGACGCGGGCGCTGTCATTGATGACGCGCGAAACGGTCGCGATGGAAACACCGGAAGCGCGGGCGACATCACGGATGGTGGTCACGATCGACTCCTGACAGGAGCCGGTCGCCAGGGAAGGACTTTCGGAGGTGACCGGCTGCAGACGAGCATGTAAACGTTTACACATGGTCATCAACCTGTCAAGATTGAATGCGATGAAATTCCCCGAATCACCACCTTTCGACGCACGCCTTGGACCCGGTGCGACCTCCCGCTTTCTATCGAACGGCCGTTACCACCTGCTACTCACCCCGTCCGGGTCCGGCTACTCGGAATGGGACGGAATTCGGCTGGGCGACTGGCGCGGCGATCGGACCGAAGACAAGGAGGGATTTTTTCTCTACCTGCGCGATCATGACTCTTCCGAAGTCTGGCGTCTCGGCGGAGGGGTGGAACAGAAACCAGGCTGGTCCGGATCTTCCGGCGCCGCCCGCCTCGACGGTCGAATTGATCTATTTAATGCTCATTCCGGGATCGAATGCCTGTCGCGGGTCTTCATCCCGCCGGACATCAACATGGAAGTCCGCCGACTGTCGATACGAAACCTTTCCAATCGACGTCGGACCATCGAGATACGATCGTTGATCAATGTTGTACTCAACACGGCGGCCGCCCACGCCGCGCATCCGGTCTTCTCCCGGCTCTTTCTGCAGACCGAGGTGCACCCGGAAGAGCGCCTCCTGCTGGCTCACCGTCGGCCCCGATCACCCGAGGAGCGATTTCCAGACCTGTTCCATACGGTCGTCGGCGGTCTGGACTGGCGGTTCGAAACGGATCGCGGCCTGGTCGTCGGCCGTCGGCTGCCGGGCGAGTGGCCGCAGGCACTCGTCATCGCCCCGTCGGATACGGGCCGGGTGGGAAATGTCCTCGATCCTGTTCTGAGCCTCTCGGTCACACTGATTGTCGAGGCCGGAGGATTTGCCTCAGCGGACTTTGCCCTCGGTGTGGCGGGCGATAGTAACGAGGCGCGGCAGTTGGCCCGCCGATTGGCCGACCGCTCGCAGGTCGACTCGTGGATGGCCGGAGCCGAAGCCTTTGACCGTCGGCGGCGTGAGGATCTCGGCCTGACTCGGGAGGCGGCAGACAGCCTGGAAGCACTTGCGGGGGGCGTCCTCTACGGTGAGCCGTCCCTGGCGCTGGACATTGGCAATGCCGCTTCCACTCCCGCCACTCATCAGGAGGACCTGGTGGAACTGGGGGTCGAGTCGGGCCGCGCACTGGCACTGCTGGATGAAACCGGAGAATTCGAGCCCGCCACCGCTGACGAGCTTGAAACATCTTTCATCCGGATGGCCCGCTACTGGGCGGAACTCGACCTGCCGATCGACGCCGTGATTATCGGGCGGGCCGACGGTATCAGCGCTTTCGATTCTGCGCCCCGCCATTTGAATCCGGATCCTCGCCAGCGAGAGGCTCTTCGCCGGGAAGCCCGACTGCTGGTCGAAAACAGCATCCCGGTGTCCCCGGCGTTGTTCCAGTCCGGGCGGCCTCCGTCGCCGCTGTCGGCGCCGAAGCCCGGGGCGGCACACCTTCCGGTGCCGCCGGCCACGCCCTCGATCGCCCTCGATCCACCGTTGGAGCAACTGCGCTTCGACAATGGCATCGGTGGATTTTCCGCCGATGGGCGTGAGTACGTCGTGCGCCTCAACTGGCGGCCGGGGCTGGGATTCACCCGGCCACCACTGCCTTGGACGAACGTCGTGGCAAATGAAAACTTCGGCCTGCTGGTCAGCGAGATCGGCGCCGGTTCAACCTGGAGCGGCAATAGCCGCGAGCACCGCTTGACTCCCTGGTCCAATGATCCGCTGCTCGATCCGCCCGGAGAGTGCTTCTATGTACGGGACGAGGACACCGGACGATTCTGGTCGCCGCTGCCCGGGCCCGCTCCACTGCCGGTAGACCAGGAGATGCGCCATGGCTTCGGGTACAGCCGCGCGTCGATGATCGGCGAGGGACTGGAGCATGTCACCGAGATCTTCGTGGCACGGCACGACCCGGTCCGCTTCACGCGCCTCCACATCACCAACCGATCCGGGCGCCCGCGACGGTTATCACTGTACGCCGCCTATCGGCTCGTCCTTGGCACCACACCCGCGGAAACCGGCCGTTTCCTGCGAACCGACATTGATGGCAAGACCGGTGCCCTCATGGCGGAGAACTTGAATGGCGGTGATTTCGCCGGGCGAATCGCGTTCGCGGACGTCGTGGTGAACCGGCACGAAACCGGCCGGTCCGCAACAGCGGATCGCGCGGCCTTCCTCGGGCTGCGCGGGTCCACCGCGGCACCGCTTGCCGTCCAGATGGGAGGGGACCTCGACGGGCGCACCGGGAGTGGCCTCGACCCGGCTTTTGCCCATCGCATCGAGGTGGATCTTCCCGCGGACGGCGACATCGAGGTCACTTTCCTCCTGGGCGATGCCTCCTCCCGTGAGGAAGCCCGGATGCTGATTGGCCGCTACGATTCCGCCAAAAAAATCTCGGAGACCTGGGACAGGGTCCGACGCTTCTGGACGGAGGAGCTGGCCGGCGTGCAGATCGAAACGCCGTCGCCGGCACTGGATCTGATGGTAAACGGATGGCTTCCGTATCAGACTCTCGCCTGCCGAATCTGGGGGCGCACCGCGTTCTACCAGTCGGGAGGCGCGTTCGGATTTCGCGACCAGCTGCAGGACGCGGCCGCCTTGATGCTCCTTTGGCCCGATCTGACACGCGAGCAGATTCTTCGACATGCGGCTCACCAGTTCCTGGAGGGGGATGTCCTTCACTGGTGGCACCCGCCTCGCAGTGCCGGCATCCGGACCCGCTTCGTGGACGATCTCCTATGGCTGCCGGGACTCACGGCCCAGTACGTGGCGGCGACCGGCGATGACGCCGTTCTTGACAAGGAGGTGAGCTACCTCGCGGCCCGCCTGCTGGACATTGATGAAGACGAAGCCTTTGTTCACCCGGAACTTTCGGGCGAATGCGGCAGCGTCTACGAGCACTGCATCCGGTCCATCGACCGGTCGCTGACGGTGGGGGAGCATGGGCTTCCGCTGTTCGGTACCGGTGACTGGAACGACGGCATGAATCGCGTCGGTCGCCTGGGACGTGGCGAGAGCGTATGGATGGGTTTCTTTCTGTACCAGGTCCTCGGCGAATATCTTCCGTTGTGCGAGGCGCGTGGCGATGAGGCGCGGGCAACCCGATACCGGACGCACCGCAACGAACTTCGTCTGGCGCTCAACGACGGGGGCTGGGATGGGGCCTGGTATCGACGGGGCTATTACGACAGCGGCGCCCCGCTTGGCTCAACACTCAGTGACGAATGTCGAATCGATGCCCTGGCACAGGCCTGGGCCGTCCTGTCGGGTGCCGCGCCCGAAGCCCGCGCCCATGACGCCATGGACCGGGTGGAAGAGCACTTGATTTCCGAGCCCGATCGTCTAATCCGACTCCTGACGCCGCCGTTCGAACGAACGACGGAGGATCCCGGCTACATCAAGGGCTACGTGGCCGGCGTCCGCGAAAATGGGGGGCAGTACACCCACGCGGCGCTCTGGGTGGTCCGCGCCATGGCGGAACTGGGGCGGAACAACCGGGCGGCACGACTGCTGGACATCCTCAATCCGGTGCTCCACTCCGTAACGCCGGAACAGGTGGCCCGCTACCAGGTCGAACCGTATGTCGTCGCCGCCGACGTCTACAGCACGGCGCCCCATGTCGGGCGCGGCGGATGGACCTGGTATACCGGCTCCTCGGGGTGGATGTACCGGGTGGCCCTCGAATCGATTCTCGGCCTCACGCTGGTCGGCGGGAAGGCCCTCCACCTGAAGCCGTGCATTCCCGATGACTGGCCGGGCTTCACCCTGCGCTGGCGGCGCCCCGGCGGCACGACAGTGTGGGAGATCAAGGTGGATAACCAGGATGGCAACGGTCTTGGGGTTCGGACGGCCTTGATGGACGGCGTGGCATCCCTGGTGGTGAACGGTGCCGCCCACATCCAACTGGTTGATGACGGCCAGACGCATCGAGTCGAACTCAGGACCGGCGCCCCGGTGGCGGTCGTCGCCCTTCTGTGACGGGTCCGCGGAAGGCCAAAAGCACCCGGGAATCCCCCGCGACCGTAACCTTTCCTGCCGATTTCCTCTGGGGCGCGGCTACCTCGGCGTACCAGATCGAAGGGTCGCCGCTGGCGGATGGCGCTGGAGCCAGCAACTGGCATCGTTTTTGTCACACGCCCGGCATGACGGAAGAGGGCGCGACGGGTGATGTGGCCTGCGATCACTATCGCCGCTTCGCGGAAGACGTCGGGCTGATGCGATGGCTCGGCCTCAAGGCCTACCGTTTCAGCATCTCCTGGAGCCGAATTCTTCCGGAGGGTCGTGGCGCGGTGAATCCGGCCGGTCTGGACTTCTACAGCCGCCTCATCGACACCCTGCTCGAAAACGGCATCGCTCCCTGGGTCACGCTGTACCACTGGGATCTGCCGGCGGCCCTGGACGACCGGGGCGGCTGGCTCAATCCGGACATCAAAGGCTGGTTTTCCGACTATGCCGACACGGTCTATCGTGCCCTTGGCGACCGTGTCAATCATTGGATGACGTTGAACGAGCCCTGGGTGGTGATGGACGCCGGGTATCAATTCGGCGTCCACGCGCCGGGCCATCGGAGTCCGTTCGAGGCGGCGCGTGCCGCGCATAATCTGATGCGGGCGCATGGTGCCGGCGTCCAGGCTTTTCGGGCGTCCGGCCGGCCGGGGCAGATCGGCCTGGCCGTGAATCTCGAGCCAAAGTACGCCGCATCGCGGGGAAGCAGGGACCAGGCGGCCACGCGGCGTGCCGATGCCTACATGAATCGCTGGTTCCTCGACGGCGCTCTGAGGGGCGGCTATCCCGGGGAGCTGTCGGAAATTTTCGGCGAGGCCTGGCCCGAGTTCGCGCCAGCGGATTTCAAGCTCATGTCACAACCGATCGACTTCCTCGGGATCAACTACTACACCCGCGGCGTGGTCCGGGACCATCCGAAGGGTCGTCCCCTCTCCTGGCAGGCGGTCAAGCCGGCAAAACGACTCACCTCGGTGACGGGGTGGGAAGTACATCCCGAGAGCTTGACGAGGGTGCTCGGGTGGGTCCGGGAACGTTATGGCGACATCCCCCTGTACGTCACCGAGAACGGATCGGCGTTTCCGGATCCGCCTTCCGTGCGCGGAAAGACACATATCGACCCGCGCCGGGTTTCGTATCTCAATGCTCACTTGAAGGCGGCGCAGTCGGCCATCGCCGCGGGTGTCGACCTGCGGGGCTACTTCGCCTGGTCACTGCTCGACAACTTCGAGTGGGGCAGCTACAACAAGCGCTTCGGCCTCTTCCACGTCAACTTCGCCACGCAGAAGCGCACGCCGAAGGCGAGTGCCCATCGATACCGCGAGGTCATCAGGACGAACGGCGTGGCCCTAAGTCTCTCGGGAAAACCGGCCTGATAAGAATTGAGGGAGGAGCCATGCCGATACCGCAAATGGTGAGCGCGACGGGCGGTGAGCACGTGAGATTCGGAAAAGCGCTGGGAACCCGACTCATTATGCGGGCGAGCGCGACGGGCGGTGCCTTCGGGCTGGTCGAGCATGATCTCCCACCCGGTCAGCTCGGCTCACCGGTGCACACCCACGAACGTGAGGACGAGTACTCGTATGTCTTGAGCGGTCGGCTGACCGCACAGGTCGGTGACGAGGTGATCGAAGCGGGACCCGGTGACCTCGTCATCAAGCGGCGCGGCATCCCACACACATTCTGGAACGCCGGGACCGAACCGGTCCGCTTTCTCGAGCTGATCTGCCCGGGTGGATTCGAAGACTATTTTTTTGAGATGGCAACGCCATTCAACGCCCGTGACGCCGAGGCGATGGGCGAGATCCGGGCGCGCTACCGTTTGGACGTGAAGCTGGAAACGATTCCGGAGTTGCTGGAGCGTAACGGACTGCAGCCTCCGTTCTAACCCGCGCTACGGCTTCAATAACGGAATAGTCAGCCGGGCCGGGAGCTTCGTTACGATCACGTCCGCGGTTCCCGGGGCACGCACGATGATCCCGGCCGGCGGCATCTCATCAAGGTAATCGATGTTGACGCGCAGGACCCCGGATCGGGCCGCGTCCAGCGACATCCGATAGCTCAAGGCACCCCAGGGTGTCGGCATCCGGTCGACGGCCACGCCGGGTTTCTCCTCCAGCCACGCCCCGGGAACACCGGCGCCGATCACCAGCGCCTGGCCGTCCTCCCGCACGTAGAGCAGCATGTCGAGAACCGATCGGACGAAGTCCGAACCGACCCATGTGTGCGGCAGGTCGCCGAGAAATTTCTGTTTCGTGTCGTCGCTGTAAACGACCTCCGGCCACTGCCGCCAGCCGACCGGCTTCTGGTACTCCAGGAACCATGAGGCCAGCTCCTGGGCCCGATCGCGCCATCCGAGGTGCACGAAGGCTCCGATGTTGCGCACCTCGTAAGGCGTGAAGGCCTCCCACGGCGCGCCGGCCCGGCGATCGGCAAAGAACTTGTAGTACCGTTCGAAGGTGGCATCCAGCGACGGACGCGGCACGAGCCCCGCGGCTCCGGTCGGAGAGAAAAACGTCGTCGTGGAGGTGGCATCGAAATCGCCCAGGTCGGCACAGCCCGCGATGAAGTCGATCGCGTGCCGCTTCTGCGTTGCCGCAATCGAGGCGGTGAGGTCCGCCCCAAACTCCCGGGCGACAGCCGTCCAACGTTTAGCCTCGACCGGACGGCCCAACACCTTGGCCAACCAGGCCGCATCCGTAAAGCCCTTGTAGGCGAAGGAGTCATCCCAGTAGGAATGCATCGGCTTTGCCGAGTAGCCCTCGTGGCTGATGGATGGGGGCATCAGGCCAAAGAATTCAATCCTGTCCGGCTGCCGATACGCCTCGGTACGCCGCTCCTGTCTCAGTGAATCAAGGTACGAGGCCGCGGCCAGCACCCGCGGCCACATTTTTTCCGCCAGCGCCTGATCCCGACTGTAGCGAAGGTACTCCGCCACCAGGAAAATGAACTCGCCGCTGGAATCATGTTCCGGCACCGGGTCCGCTCCGCGCCAGTCCACCACGCATGGAATCTTCCCGTTGGCGTACTGATGCGGCGCATACCACTCGATGAACTCCTTCACGACGTCGTTGTGGCCAAGGCGGAGCAGGGCCGACGAAGTCAGCGATCCATCGCGAATCCACGAACGGGCATAGGCGCGCGTGCCGGGCTGAATGGCGGGGCCGGCGCGATTGATCAGGATGTAGCCGAGTTGGGCGGTAAGGGATTCGAGGAGAGGCTGCGCCGACTCGGGAAGCGTGATGCCGAGATTGCCAATACGGGTCTTCCAGCGGGCGGAGCTTTCGTCCTGCCAGGCTTGGAAGGCCTCGCTGGCGCTGGAGTCGGGTGACAAATGGAAAGCGGGGGACGGGACGACACCGCGAGGGAGTGATAGACCTGGCGTGAGCGACAGGACGATGTCGGTCTCCGTGTGCTCTCCCGGCTTGAGGGTCTTATGGCGATACGACAGGAGCCCCGAGGCGGCTCCTGTGGGATCCTTGGCCGCCGTTGTGGCCGGCAGCCGGCCCGTCTCCAGCCAGGTCGCGACGATGTCTCCCTGTTGAAAGGTGGCCGCCGAGAGAGTGGCATTGCCAACATTGATTCGGCGATAGTCTGCCAACAGGAGGGCCGGGCCGCGCTGACCCCCATTCGAGGAACCCTCCTTCATGGGAGCCAGGGTGATGGATTCCATATGCGCCGTACCACCGGGGAAATTGAGAAACTGCGCCGGTGGATTGACCTGGAAGGGGCGGATGGCCAGGTGAATGGCGGTATCGACCGGCTGCGTCGTGGTGTTCTCAATCCGGTACCGGACGCAGACGTCACTGTCGCCATGATCGAACGTCGTGATGGTCAGCCGGACGCCGTCCACGTTCCAGATCACACGCGGAATCGGGCGGTTGTCGATCCGATCCTGCGTGATCTCGGCGTCGGCCCAGGAGACGCGGCGCCCGTTCAATTCAAGGAAGGGTTCGATCGAGCCGAGTTGCTTCCCGATCTCGATCATGCCGTCCGCGCTGAACAGCAACTCGTCCGCCGAACTGTCCGGGCCGACGACGGTCCAGTAGGACGGCTCGCCGAGCATGGCGCGGGGATAGCTGCCCCGGGGAGCTTCCCGGGCGATGATACCGAAGAAGGCTTCCCGAGTGGCGCCGAACTCGATCGGCTTCAGCGTCAGCTCTGCCAGCTTGATCGTGGACACGCTGCGATCCTGTCCCAGGGAGAAGAGCTGAACGCGCAGGTATCGGCACTCCGATTCGGGTAGAAGAAAGTAGTCACGGCCACCGTTGCCGCCGTGGACTTCGGCCAGTGTCCGCCATGATTTCTGATCATCGGATCCCGATAGTTTGTATTCGGATGAATGATATCCCGGCAGCCAGTCGATCGTGAGGCCGCCGAACTCCCGTGGCTGGCCGAAGTCGATGACCATCTGGACATGGGAGGCGCCCGGCTCGGGCTGCCACGCGGTTGCCGAATCACCATCGAAGGCCAGGGCAGCGGGGTGTTTGCGTGATGCGGAGGTGGCCGTGGCCACCGGCGGTGGTGGCGTGGCGCCCGGCGGGGGGAGCGGTTGCAACTGAAAGTCATCGATCCAGACGGTGCCCTTGCCTCCGGTGCCGGCGGTGACGACGATTTCGATGGCGGCGACCCGTTTCAACTCGCCGGGGGTGGGGCCCCAGGCAAACGTGATCTGGCGCTTCTTCGTGCGGAACGGCTGCCATTCGCGGGGAAACGTCAAGTCCCGCCGAACGTACCACCAGACATTCTCGCCGCTCTCGTTCAGGAACTTGAGCTCCAGGTGATTCACCGTCGCATTGGCCCGGAGATGAAAGGTGAAGGCGTAGTTCTCGGGGAGATCCAGGTCGACCTTTTTTCGTGCCACGGCGTAGCCGCCGCCCGTGAAGCTGAAGTCCATTCGCAGGGCACGGCCGTGAAGGCCGGCGTCCGGGCTCAGTTTGAGTTCAACGCCGTCCGCGGGGAAGGCGGCCCAGTCGAGCGGACCCTCGAAGTCGTCGATCATGATGGGTGGTTCTATGGCCAAGGCGAATGCCGGAAAGGCGCACAACATCCAGCAGGCCATGAGGTGCCGTATCGCGAAGCGAATCCTCATCCTTTCACACTCCCGCCCATGATGCCGCGGACATAGGCCCTCTGGAAAATCAGGAAGACGATCAATGCCGGCAGGACGGTGAGGACCGAGCCGGCCATCATCAATTCAGTGTCCTGGACATGTTCGCCGGAGAGATTCGCCAGGGCCACGGGAAGCGTATACAGGCGGTCGTCGGAGAGGATGATCAGGGGCCACATGAAGTCGTTCCAGGCGGAGAGGAAGGTGAAGGCGGCCAGGGTTACGAGGATGGGGGTGATGACCGGAACGACGATCGACCAGAAGATTCGGAATTCGCCGGCGCCGTCGATGCGGGCGGCGTGCAGGAGTTCGTCCGGCAGGCTCATGATGTATTGGCGGACCATGAAAATGCCGAAGACGCCGGCAAAGTATGGGATCATCACGCCGAGAAAGGTGTTCACAAGGCCCATCTGTCGGAGCAGCAAAAAGAGGGGCAGCATGCCCACCTGCGCCGGAATGACGAGGGCCAGTGTCAGGGTTCGAAACAGTTTGTCACGACCCGGAAATATCAGCTTGGCGAAGGCGTAGGCCGCCATGGAATTGACCAGCACCGAGATGACGGTGGCTCCCATGGTGACCACGGTACTGTTCAGGAAATGGCGAGCCAGGTCGATGCGTGTAAAGAGCGCCTTGTAATGTTCGAGCGTGGGGTGCGCCGGGAAAAGTGGTGGTGGAATGGTGTTGGCTTCCCCGGGGCGCATGAACGAGGCCGAAACCATCCAGACGAGCGGCAAGAGCGTCAGGATGGCGCCTACGACCAGCCCGACGTACAGCAAGGCGCGCCCGATGAATCGGCCGTTCATGCCCGCCCCCGCGACAGCCGCAGCTGGATCAACGTGAAGCCCAGGGTCAGGAGAAAGAGGAGCATCGCCACCGCGGACGCGGTGCCCATCCGCCACCAGCGGAACCCTTCCTCGTACATGAACAGGATGAGACTGGTCGTGCTGCGAAGCGGCCCACCCTGTGTCATGACGTAGGGTTCGGAGAAGAGCTGGAAGAAACCGATCATGGTTGTTACTGCAACAAAGAGGAGGACCGGCCCCAGGCCCGGCAGCGTGATATGACGAAAACGCTGCCAGAATCCGGCCCCATCGATGGCGGCGGCGTCATAGTGCTCGTCGGGAATGGTTTGCAGGCCGGCGGTAAAGATCAACATGTTGTAGCCGAAGTTTTTCCAGACGGCCATGACGATGATGGCCGGCATGGACCAGGCCGGATCTCCGAGCCAGTCGATCGGCCCGATGCCAAGCGATCCGAGCCCGTGGTTGAGGAGCCCGTGCCGCGGGTGGTAGAGGTAGCGCCAGACGATGGCGACGGCCACCAGCGTGGTGACGACCGGTGCGAAGTAGATCGTGCGAAAGAGCCCCTTCAGGCGCAATCCCTTCGACTGCAGCAGCATCGCGGCGCCCAGAGACACCATCACCGACAGGGGCGCGCCGACGAAGGCGAAGTAGAAGGTGTTGCGGACCGCCACCTGGAACACCGGGTGCTGAAACATGTCCAGGTAGTTCTTGAACCCGACAAAACGGGCGGTCGAGGGGCGGCCCAGGGCGTACACGTCGAAGTCGGTCAGGCTGAGTCCCATGCCGGCAAGCACCGGCAGGAAAAAGAACAGGCCGATCATCAGGAGCGCCGGAGCCAGGAAGAGCCAGGCGGCCCGCTGTTGCCGCCGCTCGAGAATGTTGGTCATGGGGATTCCCCGGGGCCGGCGCGGCCAGTCTCCAGCAGCCATCGCCGCTTCTCGAGGAGTCGTGCCACATCACGATCCAGTCCGGCCAGGACCGAGTCGGTTGAGGCCGCCCCGCGCACCGCCTGTTCGGTTCGTTCCTGAAGTCGGAAGGCGATCTGCTCCCATTCCGGCACCTTGGGAGTTGAAACGACGCGGCGAAGCTGTTCCCCGAAGGCCCGCATGTTGGCGTCCGACGCCAGCGCGGAGTCGTTCCAGGCTTCCATTCGTGACGGCAGATCACCGGTCAGGTGATAGAACTTGATCTGCACGTCCGGGCGGGCCAGGTATTCCATGAATGTCCAGGCCGCATCCTTGTTGGGGCACTCGCGGGAGATGGCCAGACTGGATCCGCCCGCCAGTGACACGCCGGACGAAGCCCCTTCCGGTCCGGGCAAGGGGGAAGTGCCCCACGAGTCCTTAAGTTCAGGCGGCAGTCGGCGCCGAAATTCGCCCAGGTTCCAGGGGCCCGTGATGTACATGCTGAAATAGCCGCGGGCGAATTCCTGGTAGACGTTGGCGATCTCGGTGTTGGACACCGGCGGCGCCAGCCCGTCGCGGAAGAGCCCGAGATAGAAATCAAATGCGACGCGGAAGGCCGGCGCCTGGAAGGCACCGCGCGTGTCCTGTTCGGTGAGGAGTGGCGATCCGCTCTGCAGGCCCAGGATGGCCAGCGGATTCCATTCGTTGAGCGGCAGGAAAATGACGAACTTGTCCGGTCCGACGTTGGCCTTGATCGATTCCATTGCCCGGCGCCAGGTGGCCCAATCCTGGGGCAGGCTGTCGTAACCGGCGGCGGTCAACAGGTCCTTCCGGTAAAACAACACCCTCGTATCGACATACCAGGGCAACCCGTAGCAGATGCCGTCAATGACATTCGTATTCCAGATGCCGGCGAAGAAGGCGGCGGGATCAACGGCGGGGGAGTCCAGCACCCGTTGGTCGAGGGGTTCAAGCGCGCGCAGCGTGGCGAATTCGGACACCCAGGTATTGCCGAGCTGAAAGAGATCGGGCATGGAGTTCCCGACGTATCCGGTCAGGAGTTTCTCATGCGCTGCCGACCAGGGAAGCTGCTGGACCTGGATCCGGATTCCCGGATGACGGCGTTCGAACTCGGGCACCAGTTCGGCCACGACTTCGCCTTCCCGCCCCATGCCCCAGAATCGCAGGACCACCGGCGATTCCGATTTCGGAGCGCACCCGGAGACGAGGGTCGCGACCACGGCGAAGAGAAGCGCGGCCGGGATCGGCTGCGTCACGTATCGAAACCGGCAGAGTGGTTCCGACGGGCGCTCACCGCTCGGCCGGCGCATCGTCGAGCCAGCCGCCCGTGAATCCGGCCGCCTTGAGGCCCCGCCGGACATGTGAATTGCGTCGCATGGCTTTCCAGACCAGTTCCGTGCGGTAGTTCTCCACCATGGTCAGGATCGGCCCCTGATCGATGCCGAGATAGTCCGTGTCGAACCAGCCAACCCCGCGGATGACCCGGCCATGCTGCACGGGTGTCTCGAAGCGAAAGGTTGGATTCAGCGCATCCAGGAAGCCATAAGTCGAATACAGGTTCTCACCATATATTCGCTTCATGGACATCAACACCGGAATGACGATTTCCGGCGCGAAGGCGATGGATCCGCCGGCCGCGGTGGGTGAGATGGTTCCATCGTCCCGGATCTCATCAAAGGTGGCACCACGGGCCCAGTAGGTGTTGAACTGGACCGGTTGGCCCTGGACCGGGAAGAGGCCGCTGACCGGTCCGTCGCAGGCCGTCAGGCCCCAGAGATCCGCACCGTAGCCGGTGAAACCCCCGGGATTGGCGAGGGCGTAGGCGTACTGGGCCAGCGTGGCCCGCCGGGAGTTCTCGAAGTAGTCGATGCCTCGTTCCCGGATGTAGTCGTCCTTTATGCCGCGGAAATCGATCCAGACATGGGAGTACTGATGTCCGAACAGTGGGGCGAAACCGAGATGCTCCTGCTCCTGAAAACGACCCCACCGGTAACCGGAAATCCACCCGTCCCAGGCTTCCTTCACCACCGGATGGGTGGGTGAGCCCAGCGCGAACAGATAGACCAGCATCGCCTCGTTATAGCCGCGCCAGTCGTAGCCGAGGTGACCGCTTTCGGGTTTCCATCCATGACCGATCAGTGGCGGGCGGACCGAGGCCCATTGCCAGTCGACGCGCGCGTAGATGGAATCCGTCAGCGCCCGGATCTCCATCTCCTCCGGGACGGCCTGGTCGAACCAGGACTGGCAGGTAAAGGCGCCGGCCAAAAGGAGGGCCGTGTCGATCGTGGAGAGCTCGACCTCCTGGAATCGATGTCCGGTCTCGGGTTCGAGGAAGTGGTAGAAGAATCCCTTGTATCCGATTACACCGGCCGACAGGGAATCCTGTGGAGCGCTCCAGAGAAATCGCAGCGTGTCGAGCACGCGGCGGCGCGCCTGCCCCCTTGTGATCCAGCCCCGCTCGACGCCGATGGGGTAGGCCGTGAGCGCGAAGCCGGTGGCCGCAATGCTCTGGAAGGAGCGAGTCGGCCAACGATCCGGTGTCAGGCCGGTTGAAGAATCAGAGACATCCCAGAACCAGCGAAAGCTCCGCTCCTCCAGGTCGTCCAGGAAAGCGGTTTCATCGGAGGGGTGCGCCGTCTCGACCCGGGACTTCGAAGCGTGGCAGCCGGTGAGAGTCGGTGCGGCGAGCGTTATCAGAAAGAGGAGGGTCAGGCGGGCGATACGGAACAGGGGTGGGCGGTTCATGCCGCTATTCTCACTGCGCGACCCGTCCACTGCAAGCCGTCACCCTTTTCGGCGCGGGGAAGCCCGCTCCCGCGCCCCCTCGTTTGATGCGGTGCACGGGGGAGACCTATGCTCAATCCAGATCAGGCAGCCAGGCGGAGGAAAAGGGGACAATGGATTCTTCACGACGACGGCAGATCTGGCTGCTGTTTCGGCTGATGGCCTACCTTGCCGTGCTGATCCTTCTGTTCCAGGCCCGCAGGAGCGTGGATTGGCGTCACCTTTTCTCCCGCGCGCGGACCGAGGGCGCGGTGCCCAATACGCTCACACTGGCCGGCGTCGATCTCGCCTCCGAGCTCCTTCTGCGACTTGTCGATGGATACCGCCGGGATTATCCGCGGGTGCAGGTGCTCCGGGAGGGGGGTGGAACGAACCGGGCGCTGGAGTTGCTGATCAATCGCCGGTGCGACGTGGCGTTCACCCTGCGTCCCGCGACGGCGCTGGAGCAGCGGCTCTTCCTCGAAGCCACCGGCGACACCGTGGTGGTGATGCGGATCGCCCTCGGTGGACTGGTTTTGGTAGCCGCCACCGGCCATCCGGGAGAGGAACTCGGCCTGTCCGATCTGCGTGGACTGGCTCTGAGCGGACCCCTCGACGGGATTGATCGACTCTATGCCCCCGACCCCAACAGCGGCCTGTGGGCCTCATTCCTGGCCGGACTGGCCCCGCATCAACCGGACAGCGCGCGGGGACCGAACGTAATCTTTCTTTCCGACCAAGCCGCGGTCCTCGATGCCGTGAGCCGGGATCCCCGGTCCATCGGACTGGCGAGCTCGCTTTCTCTTCCGGAGAACCTGGCGGGATCCGGTGTCCGAGCCATGGCCCTGTCAGGCATTGATCCAGGCGCCGCGTCGGAGCGGCCCGATTATGAGAGTATCGGAGCGGGTCGTTATCCTCTCTTTCACTACCTCTATGCCGTAAGCCGGCCGGGGGGGGGACTCGAAGGCGACATGTTCCTCACACATCTGACCAGTTCTCGCGTCCAGCGCCAGATTGAACGGGCCGGTTACCTGCCGGCGCGACAGGCGTTGCGTGCCGTCGCGCTCTCCTTCGATCCGATTGGAAATCCGAAGTGAGCCCGGGTCGCCTTGGAACGGTCTTCCTCCTCCTGATCCTGCTCGGCGCACCAACGGCAGAGGCCGAACCGACATACCCCATGGATACGGACCCGATCAAGCTGGGGACGAAGGCGCTTGAAGAGGGGCAAATGGACGAAGCCCGGACGCGCTTCGATGAGGCAAGAGCGGCCGGCTACCAGCTCGACCGGGCCGCTGACGGTCTCGGGCGGGTTGCCGCGCGGGAGGGGCGCTACGGCGAGGCCGAGGCGTTCTTCCGAGAGGCCATTGAGCTTCGGAAGAGCCGGACCGAGGAATTTCCCGGCGCTCGTGCCGAGCTGGGGCGACTTCTGCTCCGCACCGGTCGATGGGCGGAGGCCGGAATGGAGTTCGATCTGGCGCTCGCCGCCGACGATGATCTCTGGCCCGCCAATTACGGCCGGGGGCGGATGCTCCTCGAGGCCGGGCATCTGGAATCGGCCCGGGCGCATTTCGAGAAGGGGGCGTCCCGAAACGGGGTCAAGCAGGGGGAAGATCTGTATCACCACGGGATGGCTCTCTATTATTTACAGCAGAAGGATCTGACCGGCGCGGAATCCGAGGCCCTCGTTGCCTCCGGTCTCGTTCCCCTGGATCCGGACTACGCCATCCTGGTGGCAACGATCTACGAACAGAAGAATATTCCGGCCCTGGCCCTCGGGGCGCTGGAAAAGGCGCTGGCCGCCCCGGGTCAGACCCCGACGGCACCCCTCCTGCACTCCATGGGCGGGTTGTATCAGCGCCTGAAGCGATACAACGAGGCGCGTGACAGCTACCTCAAGGCGGTTCAAATCGATTCGACCTACGCCCCGGCATTTCTCGATCTGGGAAATCTGTTTGGACGGGCCCGGCAATACGATCGGGCGCAGCGGGCGTATCGACGGTACCTGGACATCGTGCCGAACGATGTCGCGGCCCTGATTTCCCTGGCGGAAACCGAACTCGATCTGGGGCAGCCGACGGGCGCTCTGGAAGCGGTGGAGCGAGCCCTGGCAGCTGACAGCAGTTCGGCACGGGCCCGGTCCGTTCGCGTGCGAGCCGGCCTGCGGAGTCCGGACAAGGCGGTGCGAATCGAGGCCGTCCGACAATTCGCCGCCCTCCCCGACACGGTCGGATGGACAGCCACCGATTGGACGGCGCTGGCAACCGGGCAGACGGACGCCGGCAATGATGCGGCCGCCGAGACCAGCCTCCGTCAGCTCCTGGCACTGGAACCGGAATCGGCCGAATCGTGGTTTCAGTACGGATTGCTCGACATGAATGCCGGCCGGCCGGATTCGGCACGGGTCCGTTTCGAGAAGTCTCTCTCAATCAAGCCGGAGGCGCCACTGACCTGGCTCAACCTCGGCATCGCTTTTTTTCAGGCGAAACGGACGAGGGACTCCATCCCGGCATTCCGGCGGGCGGTTGCGCTCGATTCGACCGTCCCGATGGGCCGACTTCTCCTGGCCCAGGCACTGGCGGTGAGCGATTCCCTCCCCGCCGCCGAGGCGGAATATCGACGGGTGCTCACCACCGAACCTGGTAATCCGCGCGCGCTGCGCGGCGTGGCCTACTGTCAGATTCGAGGCGGCCGTTACGCCGAAGCCGCGAAATCCTACGAGGCCGCGACGAGAGCGGAGCCCGGGAACGCGGATGGATGGGCTGGCCTGGGAAACGCCTATCTTGGCCTTTCCCGGTTGGATGCCAGCGAGGAAGCCTTTCGCAAGGCGATGGTCATCGATCCGCGAAACGTCACGATGAAGAAGGGGATGGAATTGCTGGAAAAGGCACGAGCCTCACAATCGGGTGGCGGCTGAGATGGATACCGCCCTGGCACCAACCGGCGCGGCGCATCGAGCGCGACCGACCGGGGGCTTGGCTCCGAACCCACGAACGTGGTGAACTATCGGAGCGTCGCCGGACCGGCCCGGAATTCCGGGACTCACAAATGACGCGTTCGATCCACGGGGGTACCTCGGCATGAAGAACGTCAGCAGCTACATATTCGTCCCGGTCTTTCTTCTCTCCGTGCTGGCCTCGTGGCTCATCTGGAAAAATTCACCGGAGTACATCAAGCAGGGCGGACCGCTCTTGATCCTGGGCCTGACCAGTCTCTTCCTGGTCGTGACCTACGGCATCGAGCGGACACTGGTGCTCTGGCGAGCCGGCGGGCGTTCGGGGGCTCATGCCTTCGTGGCCACCCTCAAGAAGTCGCTGGCAGCCGGTGATGTGGCCGGCGCGCTGGCGGCCAGCAAGATCCAGGGAGGGACGATTGGAAACGTCATCGGCGCCGGCTTGAGCACCTGGCAGAGCCTGGTTGGAGGGGGAGTCGACAGGAAGGAAATGCTGGCGGAAACCCGGCGCGCCATCGAGGAGGCCAGCGCCCTGGAAACGCCGATCCTTGAGCGAAACCTGAACGCCCTCTCGACCATCGCTTCGATTGCCACCCTGCTTGGCCTCCTGGGTACCACCATCGGGATGATTCGCGCCTTCCGTGCCATGTCCCATGCGGGGTCGCCGGACGCGGTCCAGCTTGCCCTCGGCATTTCCGAGGCACTGGTCAACACGGCCCTGGGATTGATCACGGCCATCATCGGGATCGTGCTGCACAACTACTTCACGACGCGGGTGGAGAATATCGGAAGCAACATGGAAGAGGCCGCTTTCGAAGTTCTCTCGATCCTGCGCGAACGCAAGGACAGCTGATTCTTGGCCGCCGGGAAGAAGCACTCCCGCGTGCACATCGACATGACGCCCATGGTCGATGTGGCCTTCCTGTTGCTGATTTTTTTCATGTCAACGACCCAGTTCAAGCCTCCGGAAGCCGTATCGGTACAGCTACCCGCGTCCAGCTCCGAAATTCGAGTCCCGGAGACGGGCACCATCATCCTGACCGTGAACAAAGAGGGTGAGATCTACATCTCCAATGAGAAGGCCACCGAATCGCAGCCGGTGAACAAGTCGAATCTTGTCGACACCATCGTCACCTGGCGCGGCCGGAACCCCGGAGCCGTGATGATTCTGAAGGGGGACAAGGGAGCTGACTTCGGCACCGTGTCGGATGTGATGGAGGCGCTGGCCGAAGCCAAGGCGCTTCGCTTCAACCTGATGACCGATTTGAAGAAGAGGCCTCGTGATGGCGCCGGCAACAGCGGCGAGCCGGGGAACTGACCATGGTCCAGATGGATTCCGACACGGGCGCCGCCCCGGCGCGGCGGGAAAACGTCATTCAAATCCGCCGGTCGAAAAAGCAGGGCGCCGTCCGCATCGACATGACGCCGATGGTCGATGTGGCCTTCCTGTTGCTGATTTTTTTCATGGTGACCACCGTCTTCCGCCAGCCACTGGCCATGGAAATCAACATGCCCGGACCGGATGCGCAGGTCAAGGTTCCGGAACAGAATGTCCTGACCCTTTTTGTCGATCAAAAAGACAGGTTGTCCTATCGCATCGGCGTTCAGCCGGTGGCCCTCCTTTCGTGGACGGATCTCGCCCGGATCTTCGATCAGGAGTCGCGGCGGAATCCGGAGCTCATCATCCTGGTCAAGATTCATCGCCAGGCGCGCTATGAATCGATGGTCGAGATGATGGACACGCTCGAGGATGCCGGGATGGAACGATTCAGCGTGGTGCCGCTCCCGGACGACGAAGAACGCCTCCTGCCGGCCGGCCGATGAAGCCCGACGTATTGACCCGCCCGGCGGGTGCCCTCAACCTGGCGGATGCGACCGCGCTGCCCTTGACGGGTGAGCAACACCCGCTGAACCGCGAATTCGTCCGGTGGATGAGCTGGGCCAGCGCGACCACACTCATTCTTGGGCTTGCCCTGTTTCTCCTCTGGATACTCTGGAATTCGCGGCAGCAAGCTCCATTGGCGGCGCGCCCGATTCGGCTCGTCCGTTACACGGACCTGGGTGTGCCGCCATCGATTGCCCGCCCGGCACCGCCGCAGCTCAACATCGCGCAGGCAGTGGCACCACCGTCCATCGGCGTTCCGGAACCGGTGCCGGTCATGGAGGCCGAAGCGCCGACGATCGCCACGCAAACCGAAATGACCGAGGAAATCCCGAGCACGTCGACGGGCGATTTCGGCATGGGCGGTGGGGATTCCCTCGTGGTCGGGGGCGAATCCGGATCCGGGACCGGCGACGAGCATCCCTCACCGGAAGACTTCATCGCCGTGGAGTCCGATCCGGAAAGGCTGCGAATGGATCCGCCGGTCTATCCGAAGGTGGCGGTTGACGCCGGGGTGGAAGGAACGGTCATCGTCCAGGCCCTGATCACCCGCGAAGGGAAAGTCCTGAAGGCCCGCGTCCTCGACGGGCCGGAGATGCTGCATGAAGCGGCCATCGCCTGTGCCCGGACGGCCATCTTTCGTCCCGCCCTGACCCAGAACAAGCCGGTCGAGGTCTGGGTCGTGATGCCGATCACGTTCAAGCTGCGCAAATAGGGGAGAGGCGATCGTCGGGCTCCCGATGGTCGATGTCAGAGGACACGTCACGGACAGCAAAAGGGACCGGAGTCGCCTCCGGTCCCTTTTGCAGGGCTTGATTCACCGGGAGCGTCAAACGCGCGACGCTTCCAGGTGGCTGACTAGCGACTGACCAGCAACTTCCGCGTCCCGACCGACACACCGTTGATCAGCATCTCGTAGAAGTAGATGCCGGACGGGGAGTCGCCGAGCTGGCTGGCATCGAGTGTCAATTCATAGGAACCGGGGGCCTTCGCCTCGTTGACCAGCGTGCGCGCATGGCGGCCCGTGACGTCGTACAGGTTGATCCGCACCGGCAGCGGGCCACGGGCTTCACCCGCGCCGGCCACGTCGTAGCGAATCGTCGTGGTCGTGCTGAACGGGTTCGGCGCATTCGGCAACAGGCGGGCCCGAAGACCCGACGGCGTACCGGGCGTGCCGGCGGTATAGACGTAGGTCAGATCCGCCAGCGAGCGGGGGATGATCTGGTATCCCGACTTGAACGGACTCACGGTATCGAACTGACTGGAGAGACCGGTGATACCGATCTGCCGGGTGGTGATGGGAGTTCCATCGATATTCGTGTCGACATCGATGAAGAGCAATACGGTGTCGCTGACGCAATCATGAATCTTGTAGGTCCGGTTACCCACCCAATTCGGGCCGTTGTTGCCGGTCGTGTCGACGAACGGGTACTCCATCCGGACGAATCGTCCTTCGGTCGCCTCGCCGAGCTGACAGGAACCGATCAGCGTTGGAGTCGGGGGGGCACCGGGAGAATCGATCGTGATGTCGAGGTCGCCGCAGTTGGCGGAGCTCTCGAGTTCCAGGAGCCCATTGAACTGATCCAGCTCGCCGGCCACCGTCACCTCGTCACCAAGGGCGGGGCTGGAGGCCGGAAGGCCGAATTTGAAGATGCGGATACCGCCCGTGGCGTCCTGAACCCAGAAGTCCGTGTTGATCACGCTGAACGTCCCCTGGGCCGCAGTAACCTTTCCGGCAATGCGAACGCCGTAGAAGCGGAAGGCCTCGACGCCGGTCACCGGATGCGGGCTGCGAAGGCTGGCGATGGTTCGAATGCCGACGAAGTAACCCTGCGAGAGTCCGGTGTCCATGCCCGAGCCGTTGTTGGCAACGACCTGGAAGGTGACAACCGAGCCGTTGGACTGTCCCGGGATGACTGCCGACCAGAGATTGCCGGCCGCCGTCATGGCGACCATGATCGGGGCGCCGGCATTGACGGAGTAGGTGAGCGTGGCCGACGTGGCCGCGGTGATCGAATCCGTCACGGTGACAGCCTGGCCGCCCAGAGGCGCGCAAATGTTGCGCCGCTCGACGAGGATGGTCGGGAAGGGGGTGAGGCAGGTCGGGTTGACGGCGCCGGGGGTGTCAACGCCACCCACGGTGTTGAACTGGCCAATCAGCCAGGCCAGCGTGTCCGAGCAACGGTAAACATGGCCTGGAACGTTGATCCCATCCGGGCCGACGGTGATCGCGGTGTAGAGGTACTCGTCGAGAGCTGTCACACAGTTCGGGACAGTGCCCTCGGAGAGGCCGATTTCGTCCACGATGGCTGTCCAGGGGGTAAAGTCCATTGCGCCGTTGTTGTCCGCGTCAACGTCGTTCCCGACGATTCCCGTATTTCCGGTCACGAGCAGAAACGTCAGATTGTCGCTGTTTTCGAAGGAGCCGGCCACGGTGGCATCGTAGCCGGTGAGCGTTGGCACACCGCCGCTGACGCGAAGGGCAAAGTAGCCGTCGGCCTGGATCGAGTAAGTGCTCAGATCGATGGCGTTCTCTATGTTGCCGCAGCCACTTGGGGCGCCGTCGCCAATGACCACCAGCCAGTGGTTGGTGAGCGCCGCGCCAGCCGTCCCCTTGATCTCCACGTATTCGTCGACGTCGGCGCCGGTGTGATCGACACGGATTTCATTGAGCATGAACTGTGCGGATGCCGGGCCGGCCGTGATGGCGACGGTGGCCAGCAGGGCGGTCAGGATTGGAAGACATTTCCAAAGCCTCATGGTGCCGATACCCCCTCGGATGTTTTGAGAAAGAGGAATCCCCCCGAACAGGGGAAGTCTGGCCGAATGGTGCCGGCCGGGCGGAATCTGATTGCTACACAGTTTAGTCCCCGAACGGCCGACTTTCCATCTAATTTCCGGGGGAGGAGCGAGCCGGCGGACCGGGGGTCGAGACCGCGATAAGTGGCATCAGGTGGACAGGCACCGGGGGGGTTGTTATATTGCGCCGCCTGTCGGGGATGGCGACAGCGCGGTGCCCGGCTGCCACAAGGCCGCATCCCCCCCGACACCACCCGGCCTTGTCAGGGCCGGCATCCCGCCACATTAGATACGCGGCGGGGCGCTCGACCAGAACCATGGGGGGATCTGGTCCTGCGTCCAACATCCCGTCCCCCGGGCCGTTTGCGCCCGAAAGGTTCGGAATCATGAGGTTTTCCTGTCCGCGGAGGGCGGCGCAGCATCGGCTCGGCGTCCTCATCCCGTTCGCGGCCCTGCTTCTTGCCGTCCTGCCTGCCTCTTCTTCCGCCCAGACCCCGGCCAAGCTCCTGCTTCAGTCCGTCTGTATTCTCGGCACGGACCAGGAATACGTGGCCGTCTACAATCCGACGAACGCCGCGGTGGATCTATCGAATTACTACGTGAGCGACGCGCTGTTCACGAATCAGGGTTACTGGTTCCTGCCGGATCCGGCCAAGCGGAACTCGGCGTCCAGCGGCGGCGGTACGTTCAATGACTGGCATGTTCGGTTTCCAGCGGGGGCGATGATCGCGGCCGGAGATACCGTGGCTGTGTCGGTCCAGGGAAGCGCTGCGTTTGTAAGGGCTTACAGTAGAAAGCCTCACTTTGAGGTCGTGGCCCCCGGGATAACGGATGACCCCGAGGTGCCCACCATGCGGGAGGCCTTCACCGGCTCCGTACCGGCCAGCGCCGGTGGCACGACCGCCCACGGCCTGACGAACTCCGGCGAGAGCGTCTCACTCTACTACTGGGATCAGCAGTCGGACCTCGTTGTCGATATCGATTACGTCGTCTGGGGTAACGACAGTGGAAGTGGCACTCCCCAGTATCGCTACTTCAATATCAAGACGGGCGTCACGGTGGATGGCCCCGATGCCGATGCAACCGCCTCGGCGTACCAGGCCGACACCCCGGTGGCGAACCAGTCGTTCATCGTGCCGTCGGAACCCACCCAGGCCCACACCTTCGGAAACGCCTTCCGCCGGGATGATTACACGGAGGGGACGCAACCAACGTCCGGCGGCAACGGCGTCGGCGGGCGGAACGAGACCGGCGAAAACCTGGCGACGACCTGGAGCAAGTCCAACCCGGCATCCCCCCCCTTCGTGAAGGGCGGCGTTCCGGTCCCACAGCTGCTGACCGCCCGGGCGGGCGGACCTTACTCCGGCACGGTGAACCAGCCCATCACGTTTAACGGTTCGAGTTCCACCCCGGCAACCGGCGAGACGATCACCGCCTACAGCTGGAATTTCGGCGACAGCCAGTCGGGCACCGGGGCCATGCCCCAGCACACGTATGCCACGGCGGGGTCCTTCACGGTGACCCTGACGGTGACTGGTTCGGGAGGCGGGATGAACTCCGCCACGAGCACGGCCACGGTGACCAGTGGCGAACCGCCGCCACCATCGTCGGCGACCAAGCTCCTGTTGCAGTCGGTTGCGGTTCTCGGCACCGATCAGGAGTATGTGGCAATTCATAACCCAAGTGCCGCGGCCGTCAATCTGTCGAATTACTATTTGACGGATGCCATTTTCACGAACCAGGGCTACTGGAACATCCCCGATCCCACGAAGCGCAACCAGGCTTCGAGCGGCGGCGGGGCTTTCAGTGACTGGCATGTCCGCTTCCCGGATGGCGCCTCCATCGCGGCGGGAGACACGATCGTCGTGGCGATCCAGGGTAGCGACGCGTATGTCCGGGCCTACTCCCGCAAGCCGCATTTCGAAATCGTGGCCGCGGGAATCACGGACGACGCGACCGTCCCGACGATGCGTGAGGCCTTTGCCGGTTCGGTGCCGCCAACGGCTGCCGGGGTCAGTGCGCATGGACTCACGAACAGCGGTGAGAGCGTCTCGATCTACTACTGGGACCAGGCGTCGGACCTGGTGACCGATGTCGACTACCTCGTCTGGGGGAGTGACAACGGGAGTGGCACTCCCCAGTACCGCTATTTCAATATCAAGACGGGCGTTTCGGTGGATGGCCCGGATGCGGACTCGGCTCCGTCCAGTTACGCGGCGGATACACCGGTGACCAGCCAGAACTTCTTCCCGCCCGCGGACGGTACCAACGCCCACGCCTTTGGCAATGCGTTACGCCGGGAGAGTTTCAGCGAAGGAACTCAGAGATCCACCGGTGGCAACGGCGTCGGGGGTCGGGACGAAACCAGCGAGAATATGGCGACCACCTGGAGCGCCTCGAATCCGGCCGCGCCTCCTTTCGTCAAGGGAACCGCACCACCGCCGCCGGGCATGCTCAGGGCGTTCATCAGCGGAGCCCCTTTCCGGGCCGCGGTCGGTCAGGCCATTTCGTTCAACGGATCGCAGTCGACGCCGGCCACCGGGGGGACAATCACCTCGTATCTCTGGAATTTCGGTGACAGCGAGACGGCGGGCGGCAGTGTCGTCAGCCATGCCTACGATGCGCCGGGCACCTACACGGTCAGCCTGACGGTAACCGGATCGGTGGGCGGCACGAATACGGCCACCACCACGGCCACCATCAGTGTGCCGTCGGAGGGGGCGTTGCAGCTCGTGGCCCAAACCTTCATCCCGACGATCGGCGAATCGTATCCGATCACAATCGATGTGGAGATCGGGATCTGGCAGTTCCTTCGAATCTACGACCTGGAGGGGCGCGAGGTGCGGGTCATACTCGATGAGCAAAAGGTACTGGCGACGAAGAAAGTGACGTCATGGGACGGCCGGGACGAGGAACTGATGCTCGTGCCCGCCGGCACCTACATCGCTCACCTTGAGACACGCGACGAACAGGGTCATGTTCGTAGTTTCACCGGCCCCATCGTCGTGGCGCGCCGCCTGGAGAGGAACTGACCATGGCCCGACCCGATGACAAGAGGAGCACGCTGATGTCACGATTTACCCGGCCCGTGTCCGTCATGCTGCCGGTGGCCGCGATGCTGTTCGCAAGCCTGTGTGGCGGGCCGGCTCAAGCCGCTTTCGAGGCACTGGAAAACGACCCGCGGGCGCGTGGCATCGGCGGGGCGGCCACCGGAGTCCACCTGGGCTGGCTCAGCACCTGGCACAACCCGGCCGCGCTTTCCATGACTCGGGATCTCGATTTTGGCGTCACCACGCTGGAACCACACGGGGAGTCGTACATCAAGTTCCGGTCGGCCGGCCTCAGCGGAAAATTGCCGGGGAAGCTCGGCGGAGTGGGGATCGGATTTCGGCGTCTGGCCACCGATTTTCAGGATCAGAGCCTTGACGAACAGAACACGATTTCACTGGCTCACGGATTTCAGCTCAGTGAGGATATATCGACGGCGATCTCAATTGGTTACGCCCTGAATCTCTACTCGCAGAACTTCGGGCCGAGCGTGAACAACGTTGATCCGGGTTCCGCGACCACCGTGGGGCTCGATCTCTCGGCCAGGGTCACGGTCCGCAATCGAACCTCGGTCGGGTTCATCGCCCGCAACATCAATAATCCGACCCTCGGCGATGTCGACGTGGACGATCTGCCACGGCGGGTGACGGGTGGTATTGCCTATTACCCGTATCCGGATGTGCTGACGACCTTCGATCTGGACACGGAACTCGGGCAGAAGCCCCGCTTTCGCGGCGGGGCCGAATTCAAGTTTGTCGAATGGTTGGCTTTTCGTACCGGCATCGCCACCGATCCCGGCCTGTTCGCGGCGGGGATGGGCATCAACTGGAAGGGATTTCGGCTCGATTATGGCTTCTCGACCGGTCCCGGCCCGTTGGACGACTCCCACCAGGTCGGCCTGTCGCTGACCCCGGCCGCGCTGACCGGCGGGGAGGAGTAGGCGTGCGACTCCTGAATCCCCGGCCGAGGCCGGTGGTCCGGGTGACTCTGCTGATTGGCCTTTTCCTGGCCGGAAGCGGCGTCATGCCGCCGTCGGTACTGGCGCAGGCGGAAGGGCTTGCCCGGTATGCCGCGGCAGCTCCCGATGCCGTCGAGATCAATCGGGCCACCCTCCCGGAGATCGAGACACTCCCGATCTCGGCGGAACTGGCCAGGGCCATCTGGGAACACCGGACCTACACCGACTTTTTCACCAGCGTCTACGACCTGTTTCTGGTGCCCGGCATGACGTCAGAGGCCTTCGTGGCTCTGCGTGACCGGGTCATTGTCCAGCCCAGGTTCGCCATCCAGGTCGACTCGGAGGATGACGAACGGCTTGAGGCGATTTACGACGCGGCCCAGCGCCTCCTGGCGCAGGAAGGCGCCAGCGAAGGGCTCGTCGACGAGTATATCGACCTGCTCCGCCAACCCCGCAATGTCAACGACATGGACTATTTCGCACTGGTCGGAATACAGAATGTGTCACCGGTCGATGCCAGGGCCATCCTGCTCGGTCGCCGGGAGAAACCGTATGAAACCACCCAGGAGTTGCGGCGGACCCCCGGCCTGTCCTACTGGGGCTATCGGAATCTGCGCGACTTCGTTCGTTTCGGCGATAGTTCGGTGAATCGGTGGAAGTTCGCCGGCGATGCACAGATTCGCCTCTACAACACGCCCTACGAGCTGGACGACGAGGACATCCTGCTCGATCAGCTGGCCGGAACCACCGATCCCCTCATTGTGGATCCGAGACAGCTTGAAAACTTTGACCAGAACACGTTGTTCGGCCGGTTGAACGTGGACCAGGAAAATCCATACGCCACGACCAAGCTCCGTTTTCGACTTGGAAATGAAGTCAAGACCGGCATCGTCACCCACCGGAATCTGGGCGAGACGGACTGGTCCGAAACGCTCAAGTGGTATGCCGGCATCGATAACCAGCATTTCGGCGTCCTCACACTGCACCGCGCCTACGTCGGCAACTTCCGGCTTGCGTTCGGGCAGGGACTGGTGATGGACAACACCGACTTTTTCCAGGCCCGCCGAAACGGCATCGGCTTCAACGTGCGACCGATCGGTGTTCGTGGCGACATCTCGCGGAGCGACGAGTCAGCCCTGAAAGGCGGAGCCGCGGAGGCGTCGATCGGTCCGATTCGCCTGACCGGTTTCTACTCCGACGACGACAAGGACGCCATCCTGAATCCCGACGGTTCCTTCAACCGTGGCATCACCATGGTGCCGCGGATTGATGACGAAACGCTCGAGGATATCCGGGACTTCGTGGCGCCGCCATTTCGTAATCGTTTCCTGCCGATGCGCGATGTGATGAACGAAAAGATCGTCGGCGGCAATGCCCGCATCCGGGTCCTTCCCTCGACCTATATCGGTTTTACGGCCATGGAGATGCGGTACCGCAACAATCTTCACCCGGGCGCCGAGGACGACAGCCTGATCCATCGCTTCAATCCCGATCCAACCTCACTGATCATCGACCCGAACCGCATCGAGGCGCGTGATGCCGAGTTTGCGGCGGGTTATGACAACCGGGGACTGGGAAATTTTCGCGACCTGGTCGGTTCCGATTTCACCGCCATCCTGGGCAACCTGTCCGTGGCCGGCGAGTACGGCAAGCTGATGACCGCCCGGGAGGAGACATTTACCGGGCGGGCCTTCGCGGCCGGCCCCGAGGCTTATCTTGGATCGGCCTACCTCCAGTACGAGAACTTCAACGTCCAGGCGCTCTACCGCGACTACGATCTGCACTACGACAATCCCTACCATCGCGGCTTCGCCGAGACGAATCGGTACGACCAGACGCTGGCCGGCGACGAGTTCCGTCTCTGGAATCCGATGTTCTCCTACCTGGCCGAGAATGATCCGCAGTCCAAGGCGGAGCGAGGGTTCTACCTGACCGGCCGCTACCAGATCAGCCGCGACCTGACGCTCAATTCCTTTGAATACGACAACTACGTCCGCAAAGTCGACGATACGAACAGTCAGCGGCTGACCGTCAACTTCGAGTATCGGCCGATTTTTCCGGTCCGCCTCCGGGTCCGGCAACGCTGGTCGGAGCGGGACGGCAAGGGTGAGGACGAGGTCCGCGGGTTCTCCGGCTGGGACACGCGATTCGAGGCCCGGTTCTACCTGTCGAACTACAACCGGCTCGATTTTCTATATTCCTCGACCAACGTCATTTTCAAGCCGCGCCCTCGACTCGGCAGCGATGGCGACGGTAACGGGGGGACGACCAACCTCGGTACCCGGGCGGCTCCTGGTCAGGCATTCCAGGCCAAGTACGTCCACAACTTCACCTCCGGCCTGGCGGTTACGGTGTCCAGCGAGATTTACGACGGCTTCCTCTACAACTTTGAGGACAACGAGTTCATCGCGCTGGATGGCACCGGCTTCCGGAACTGGTTCATGGTGCGCAGCCGATTGTCCAACGAGTTGTCCTGGCGGCTCAAGTACACCGTCGACAACCAGGATGTCGTGTCGAATCTCCAACTCCGCAATTTCGAGAATCCGATTGACCCGAGCGGCCGACCCGAGGGAACGGCCGTGAAGGACAACGTCAATTCATTTCGCTTCCAGCTCGACTACACCTTCTAGGGATGTCGACGACCATGACTTGCGATCGTCTTCCGGAGGAGAACCTGATGAGAGTGTCCTTTCGTTCGCGGGCGCTGGCCGGCTTCGTTCTGGCCGCTCTCGCCGCCGCGGGTCCGGCCAGTGCCTATACCTACCTCGAATCCGCCTGGGGAACGCCGGTTTCGGCGCAGTCCGCCCGGGGGTTGGCGATGGGCGGAGCCACCGTGGCCGTGCCCGACGGTTCGTATTCGCTGCTGAGCAACCCGGCCATGATGTCGAGTCAGAAGGGTCGGGCCGTCGAAATGTCGGTGCGTGGCGCACGATATGATGAAACCCGGTACGTGCCACTTTTCGATTCCTTCGACTCATACATCAAGGACACGGCCATTACCGAGAACCCCGAAAGCTACGTGCGCGTGAATGGCGGGGTCCTCTGGCAGCCCAATGAGGAGAACCCCCGGTTCTCGGTGGCGGGGGGAATTTTTGAGCGTTACAACTTCCAGTACGATTTCGTGGATGAGCGCCGGGTGGCCAATGGTCGCGACGCCGCCAATCGTGACAAGGTGCAGGCGACCCAGTTCATCCGATCGAGCACCTCGATCTATTCCGCATCGGCGGGAGTCAGCTACAAGGAGCGGATCCTCGCGCTCGGAGCCTCGTTGCACTACTACTTTGGCAACCTGACGTTTTCCAATACCACGATACCGGGACCGGCTCCAGCGCCGTATCGGGAGGCCGCCTCCCGCAACGTCCTGTCGCGCGATCTCAACGGCGTTGGCGCCACGTTCGGCGCCTCGGCCGACCTGGATGAGCGTGTGACCGTGGCCGCATCCTATACGCTGCCGGTCACGCTTGACACGGACTGGCGTTACGAAACGCTCTCGGATACGACGACCGGAAACAACGACGTCGAGTATCCGGGACAACTCGCGATCGGTGTGTCATTGAATCCCCGCAACAACCCGCGCACCCTGTTCAGCATGTCCGCTGTCCGCACCTTCTGGGAAAGCGACCTGGTCGATCCGGTTCTGGAAGCCAACCTGGCGATCGCGACAGGGGATGTTCGGAACTCCTGGGATTTTCATGCCGGTGTCGAGCATGTCTTTTACAACAATCTTCCGGCCCGCTTTGGATTCATCTACCGGGAACTGTATGCCGCAGAGGATGTGGATGAAGCGGGAGTGGCCTTCGGTGTCGGCTACAAGTTCGAGACCTGGGATGTCGGATTCGGCATGAACGTCCTGAAGCGGAATTCGAGGCAGAACGCCATCACGCCCCGGACCAACCCCAACGATCCCAAGACCGACCGCGTTACGGACAGCCTGCTCACGGGCGTGGTGGATATCCGTTATCGTTTCTGATGCCGGCGTGACTCATGCCGGTGTCACGGACAGGAGAGTGACGTCGTGACTTCATTTCGTTCGATTCGGGGCATACTGGCGACTCTGGTTTTCACCGCGACGGTGGTAGCGGTGGTGGTCATGCCGCTGAAGGCCGAATCACCCGCGCCCGATGTCGTGGAAATCGACATCATTTATACCAGCGATATTCACGGACATATCGATCCCCAAAAGGCCACCTTTCTGAATCCGCAGTTTCCGCCGCCGATGGGGGGCGGTGCTTCGGCGGCCACGTACATCAAGAAAGTGCGGGCGGAAGCCGAGAAAGCAGGCCGCGGCTTCCTGATGGTCGATTCGGGCGATCTCTTTCAGGGAACGCCGGTCGGCATGCACTTCCAGGGAAAATCGGTCATCGAGTGGATGAATTCGGTCGGTTACACGGCCGCGGCGCTTGGCAATCACGACTTCGACCTGGGCTGGAAAATCACCGAGGAACTGGTCCGGACGGCCCGGTTTCCCCTTCTGTGCGCCAACCTGTACACGACCGGCACAAATGAGCGGGTCGACTGGGTCAAGGACATGGTAATCGTCGAGGTGGCCGGCGTGAAGACGGCCATCATCGGCATGGTGACCGAGGAGACGGCCAAGATCTCGTTCGCCAAGAACATCGACGGCCTCACCTTCCGTCCCCTCCACGAGATGCTGCCGACCAAGGTGGAGGAGGCCCGCGCCCAGGGCGCGCAGTTCATTCTCTTTCCGGTGCATGCGGGACTCCCGTACAAGCCGAACCTGGCCAGCGTCTACCGGGACATGATCGAGCAGGAAGCGCGGGGCGAGCGTCCGACCGAGTACGAGGCGATGGAACTGGCGCACTATGTTCCCGGCGTCGACATCATTTTTGCCGGACACTCGCACCAGGGGTATGACCAGCCCTGGGAGGATCCGGTCACGCATACGCTGGTGGTCCAGCCGTATGCCAATGGCTCGAGCGTGGGCCACATCACCGTTCAGTTCGACCGCCGGCTGGGGAAGATGATCGGCTACGAGACGCACCATGATCGGGGAGCCCTGGTCACCCTATTCGAGGACGAGTTCTGGCCGGACCAGGGGATCGCCGAGACGATCGGGGCCCAGGTGGCCGTGGCGGAAGAGGGACTGGACGAACAGATCGGCGAAACCCGGGTCAATCTGCAGCGCGGCGACGCCGATCGGGGCAACCTGGGGGCGCTGGTGGCGGACTCCATCCGGGAGTTTACCGGTTCCAACCTGGCCATCCAGAACACCGGTGGCGTTCGGGCCGACATCGCGCCGGGGCCGATCACCAAGCGCGACTGCCTTTCGGTTCTTCCCTTCGGCAACACGCTGGTCGAGGCCAAGGTGACGGGGGAGTTCGTGCGCCGCCTCTTTGAACAAAAGGTCGGTCGTTACGGTCCCTCGCTTTTCATTTCCGGCGCCACCATCGAATACGACCCGACGCGCGCGGAAGGGGATCGGATCACCTCGCTGATCATCGGCGACAAACCGCTCGATCCGAACACCGAATACACCGTCGCCATGAACAACTTCCTCTCGGAAGGAAACAGCGGCCTGTCCCTCATACGTGAAGTGGCCTCGGAGAGTTTCCGGTTCACCGGCTACACCGATCGTGAGGCGCTGGAGCGATACGTGGCCACTCATTCGCCGATCAACCCGAAGGGCGAAAGCCGCTGGGTACGCGTCAGCTCGTAGGGCAGAGCGGACGAAATTCAGTCGAAGGGTCTTTCCCAAGCATCGGGGGAATCCGGTGCGGGATGTGGTGTCGCTGTTGATGATCCCGGAGGTGGCCGGGCCGGTTTCGGTGGGGATCTTCGATGTATCGGGGCGGCGTGTTCGGCGGTACGCATTCGATCAGGTGGCGGTGGAGGGGACGCTGCTGACCTGGGGTCGCCGTGACGGAGCGGGGCGCGTGATGCCGTCGGGTCGCTACTTCGTGCGGGTGGAGGCGGGGGGACGGACGCAAACCGAGGCGGTGACGCTGATCGACTGACGGTTCTCCGTATAATAGGAAGCAGCTTCCGGGCCATTGTTCGTAAAATCGGTCATGGACGGTGGAAATCGGTCATTGGCCGGTTCCCGAAATCGGCGGCCCTCTGTGTGATTGACACGGCCGCCCGACTTCGGCAAAATGCCCGCTCGCAATTCGAGTGGGCGATTAGCTCAGTTGGTTAGAGTACTTGCTTGACATGCAAGGGGTCACTGGTTCAAATCCAGTATCGCCCACCATTCGAACGGAACAGAGCAGGCCGTTGGCCTGCTTCGTTTTATCCGGGTAAATTCTTCTCGCCGCGCCTTCCTGGCGCCATGGGGTCGTTCGATGGGTGCCATCAGGGTGATTTGGGACGGTGGGGAGGCCTCGGTCGAGGCGGCTCCAGGTGCCACCGTCGGGGAGGTCCTCGGCCGGGCGGGAGCGCCGGATCGCCTGATCGGCGCCCGTGTTGACGGGCAGCTCAAGGGATTGATGGACCCGGCCGGCCCGGCCATCGAGATGCATGGCATCTCGACGGAATCGGAGGACGGCCTGTTCCTCCTGCGCCACTCCAGCGCCCACATCATGGCCACCGCCATCCAGGAGCTCTACCCGGACACCAAGTTTGCCATCGGGCCACCGATCCAGGACGGCTTCTACTATGACATCCACTCGTCGAGGGCGTTTACGCCCGAAGACGTGGAGTCCATTGAACGCAAGATGCGCGGGATCATCGCGCAGAAGATGCCGTTCGAGCGGATCGAGGTCAGTCGGCTGGAGGCGATCGAGCGATTCAGCGATTCGAACGACATCTACAAGGTCGAGATCCTCGAGGGGCTTGCCGACGATGTCGTGACCTACTACGTCAACGGACCATTCACCGACCTGTGCCGTGGACCCCACGCTCCTTCTACCGGCAGCTTGAATGCCAAGGCATTCAAGCTGCTGCAAGTCGCGGGCGCCTACTGGCGCGGCGACGAAAAGCGGCCGATGCTGCAGCGCATCTACGGCACCACCTGGGCCACGCCCGAAGACCTGGCGAAGTATCTCGACCGGCTGGAGCAGGCCAAGCTCCGCGACCATCGAAAGCTCGGGAAGGAGCTCGATCTCTTCTCGGTGCATGACGAGGGGGGAGCGGGGCTGATCTTCTGGCATCCGAAGGGGGGGCGCATTCGGACGGCCGTCGAGGACTACTGGCGGAACGCCCATCTGAACGGCGGCTACGAGATCGTCTACACGCCGCATGTCGGGAAATCGACGCTCTGGGAAATCTCGGGGCATCTCGATTTCTACAAGGAGAACATGTACGCCCCGATCGAGATCGAGGGGCAGGAATACTACCTGAAGCCGATGAACTGCCCGTTCCATATCCTGATCTACCAGACCGGCCTTCGGTCGTACCGCGACCTGCCGTTTCGCTGGGCTGAACTCGGCACCGTGTATCGCTACGAGCGGTCGGGCGTGCTTCACGGGCTCCTGCGCGTCCGCGGGTTCACCCAGGACGATGCCCACCTCTTTTGCCGGCCGGACCAGATGCCGGACGAGATCGATCGCGTGCTTGGCTTCTGTCTGGACATGCTCCGGGCCTTCGGATTCGAGAACTTCGAAATATTTCTTTCCACCCGGCCCGCGAAATCAGTGGGGGATCCGTCGCAATGGGAAAGCGCCGAGTCGGCACTCCGCGATACGCTCGTTCGGCGGGGGCTCGGTTTCAGCGTGGACGAAGGTGGCGGCGCGTTTTACGGACCCAAGATCGACATCAAGATCAAGGACGCGCTCGATCGGGAGTGGCAGTGTTCCACGATCCAGTTCGATTTCAACCTGCCGGAACGATTCAACCTGACCTACATCGGCGAGGACGGCAAGGAACACCGCCCGTACATGATTCACCGGGCCCTGCTCGGCAGCCTGGAGCGGTTTTTCGGCGTCCTGATCGAGCACTACGCGGGGGTGTTTCCTGCCTGGCTGGCCCCGATGCAGGTCAGCGTCATCCCGGTGTCGGAGCAGAATCTCGAGTATGCCGCCCTGGTACAGAATGAGCTCAAGGCCGCCGGGGTCCGGGTCGACATCCTGTCCAGGAACGAGAAGATCGGGGCGAAGATCCGGGATGGCGAGAAATCCAAGGTTCCGTACATGCTCGTGGTGGGAGCCCGGGACGCCGAGGCGGGCACCGTTTGCGTTCGGGGGCACGGGGGGAAGGACCTGGGAGCCATGGCCCGGGCTGACTTTGTCAAGAAAGTGGTTGCGGAAATCGAATCGCATCAGTAATATACCGAACTTAGCTCAAGTAGAAGCGGCGCTTCTCACCCGGCGGCTCCCGATTCATTCGGGGGATGTTGTCGGGTTGCATCGGTCGGATCCCAAGAATCCGGTCGGCTCCCCAACGGGTGAGTGCGCCATCGGCGTGCCGCCCGTTTTCGCGTTTCCGAGGCACGTCCGGATCTCGAAACGTGGAGGTATTTGCCATACCGCCTGAGAAAAAGCAGCAGATCCGGATCAACGACCGTATCCGCATCCCCCAGATCCGTGTCATCGATGCGGACGGGAGCCAGCTGGGCATCATGACGAACACCGATGCCCTGACCCTGGCTCAGGAGAAGGGTCTTGATCTCGTGGAAATCTCGCCGACCGCCCGGCCCCCCGTATGCAAGATCATGGACTTCGGCAAGTTCAAGTACGAGGAGTCGAAGCAGGCCCGAAAGGCGCGCAAGAACCAGCACATCATGGTGATCAAGGAGATCAAGCTCCGTCCGAAGATCGACGAGCATGATTACAACTTCAAGGTAAATCACGCGCGCGAGTTTCTCGCGCATCGCGACAAGGTCAAGTTCACGGTGATGTTCCGGGGCCGCGAGATGGTTCACATGGAACTCGGAAGGCGGATTCTGGACAACGCCGTCAAGGAACTGGCCGACATCGGGATCGTCGAAGTCCCGGCAAGAGTCGAGGGACGCACGATGACCCTGTACATGGTGCCAAAGAAGGATGCGCCGCCGCCGGCCCCCAAGGTCGCGCCCGCGCCACGTCCCTCCGCGAGCACCAGAGAGGACGCCGGCAATGCCAAAGCTTAAGACCAGCAAGACCGTGGCCAAGCGGTTCAAGAAGACCGCCAGCGGCAAACTGAAACGCGGTCGTTCGTATCACCGACATATCCTGACGTCGAAGAGCCGCAAGCGGAAGCGCCACCTGAAGCGTGACGCCCTCGTTCACGACGGTGACGCCAGGCGTATCGCCGCGCTACTTCCTTATAGTTAAGGTCTTTTCGACCTTAACCATAAGCTCACTTCGTCATCGTTTCGAACCAGGTTCAACAGAAACAACCGGCGGCGGTTGAGCACCAGACCCGCTAGCCGTATTTGGAGGTTTTCCGTCATGCCGAGAGCAAAGGGTGTCGTAGCCGGACGCGAACGACACAAGAAGATCCTGAAGGCCGCCAAGGGAAATTTTGGCGGTCGCAGAAAGCTGTACAAGACCGCCAAGGACACGGTCATGCGCGGGTTGCAATTCGCCTACGAGCATCGCCGTCTGAAGAAGCGTGACTTTCGCCGCCTTTGGATCACCCGCATCAATGCGGCGGCGCGACTGAACGGTCTGTCCTACAGCGTGTTCATGAACGGCTTGAAGAAGGCCGAGGTCAACGTGGACCGGAAGATGCTGGCGGAAATGGCTGTCAACGATGCGGCCGGATTCACGGCGCTGGCCGAATTGGCCCGCTCGGCCGCCGCCGCCGCCGCCTGATTCGCCGCCGGGACCTGGATCCATGCCCGGCCTGATCGAGGAACTGGCGCAACTTCGCCTGATGGCGGAGCGGGAGTTGGCACAGGCCGATGACCCCGCCGCCCTCGAGGCATTCCGCGTGTCGTGGCTCGGCCGAAAAGCCGGCCGCGTCACAGCGGTCCTTCGCGGGCTCAAGGACGTACCGATCGAGGAGCGGGCCGGCATCGGCGATGCCGCCAATCAACTCAAGGCGAACCTGACGGCGCTCTTCGAGGCCCGGTTGGCCGGAACGGTCGGGGTGTCCGATGACCGGCCGGCCGGCCTGGACTACAGTCGGCCAGGCCTTCGGCCATCGACCGGTCGTGCGCATCCCATCACGCAGACGCTCGACCGGATTCTCGAGATCCTGACCGGCATGGGATTCACGCCGGTGTCGGGGCCCGAGGTCGAAACGGTCGAGAACAACTTCGGCGCCCTCAATATCGGGCCCGAGCACCCCTCACGGCAGCCAGGCGACACCTTCTTCCTGACACCGGACGTACTGCTCCGGACTCACACCTCGCCGGTCCAAGTGCGGGCGATGCGGGCGCAGGAACCGCCCATTCGGATTTGTTGCCCTGGCCGGGTCTATCGCCGCGAGGCCGTCGATGCCACCCACCTGTGCGAGTTTCATCAGGTCGAAATCCTCTACGTCGACCGGGGCGTCACGATGCGCGATCTCAAGGGTTGCCTCTCGACCTTCGCCCGGTTGATGTTCGGCGCCGATACCCGGACGCGCCTCCGGCCGTCCTACTTTCCATTCGTCGAGCCGGGTGCCGAGGTCGACGTGACCTGTTTTCTTTGCCGGGGAAGCGGCTGCCGGGTCTGCAAGGGGAGCGGCTGGATTGAAATCCTCGGGGCGGGAATGGTGCATCCGCGCGTCCTGGCCAACGTCGGTTACGATCCGGATGTCTGGACCGGTTATGCCGCCGGAATGGGTGTTGAGCGAATCACGATGCTCCGGCATGGCGTCACCGACATTCGATATTTCCAGGAGAATGATCTCCGGTTCCTCGAACAGTTCTAGGATGCCGATCCCCATGACCACTCGGTACGGACGCCCATGAAAATCAGCCTGACCTGGCTTCGCGACTATGTGGACCTGCCCGAGACGGCCGACGAGGTGGGCGGCCGGCTCACGAGCCTCGGTTTCCCGGTCGAAGGAAAAATCACCACCGGCCCGTCACTCGACTCGTTCGTGGTCGGCCGGGTCGTGTCGGCACAACGGCACCCCAATGCCGACAAGTTGACGTTGTGCCAGGTTGATGTTGGCGGGGAGTCGCCGCTCCAGATCATCTGCGGCGCACCGAATGCCGCTGCCGGCGTGTCGGCCGCCGTGGCGCTGATCGGGGCGGTGCTGCCGGACGGTACACAGATCAAGAAGGCCAAACTGCGAGGGGTGGAGAGCCAGGGGATGCTTCTCTCCGAGCGCGAACTGGGCCTCTCGACCGAACACCAGGGGATCATCGACTTCGGGCCGGGGGGAGCCCCGCCCGGCACCCCGCTCTCCGACGTGCTCGGGGCGGGCGACACGATTTTCGACATCGATATCGCCAGCAACCGGGGGGATGGTTTTAGCCATGTCGGCATCGCAAGGGAACTGGCGGTGGCCTTCGATCGGACGCTCCGATTACCGCAATTGCCCGAACCACCCTTGTCCGAACCGGTCGCGGCGCGGATCCGCGTATCGATCGACGATCCGGAGGCGTGTCCACGTTACCTGGCCCGGGTCATCACCGGAGTCACGGTTGGACCATCTCCGGAATGGCTGGTCCGGAAGCTGACCTCGATCGGGCAGCGTTCGATCAGCAACGTCGTCGATGTGACCAACTTCATTCTCTGGGAGCTGGGACAGCCGCTTCATGCATTCGACGCCGATCGTCTCGAAGGAAATCGGATCATCGTCCGACGGGCCCGTACCGGGGAGAAGTTGACGACACTGGATGGCGTCGAGCGGTTGCTCTCTCCGGAGGTTCTGGTGATTGCCGATGCCGGGCGGCCGGTGGCGCTGGCCGGCATCATGGGCGGGGCCGATACGGAAGTCACGGGGCGGACGACCAACGTCCTCCTGGAGGGGGCCGTCTTCGATTCCTACCGGACGCTCCTCGGTGCGGCTGCGGTTCGCCTGACCACGGATGCGTCGCTCCGGTTCATCCGGGGCGTCGATCCGGCGGGCGTTGAACGGGCCATCGACCGCGCCGCGTTTCTCCTGGCCGGGATGGCCGGGGGCACCGTGCTCGCCGGCCGGGCCGAAGTGACGGATCCTGCCGTGCTCACCCCGCGTCGCGTCACCTGGCGCCAGGACGCCGCCACGCGCCTTCTGGGCGAGCCGATTGGCGACGACGAGGCGGGCATCTGGCTTTCCCGTCTTGGTTTCCAGGCCGACGAACCGGCCGTCGCCGGCCAGCCGGTGTCATGGGTCGTGCCCAGCCACCGCCCCGATGTGCGTGAGGAATGTGACATGGTCGAGGAAGTGGCCCGCTTCCACGGCTATGAACGCCTGACCGATCGCGACTGGAATGCCGCAGGCCTCGCTGCCGAACGCGCGCCGATCGATCGACTCATGACCCGCATTCGTGAAACCTGGGTGGGTCTCGGCTTCACCGAGATGCTGAACCCGGTCCTGACCGATCCGGAATCACACCGTCGTGCCGGCGTTCCGATTGAGACGATCCGGCAGAAGGGGATCACCGTTCCGGAATCCCAGTCGATGGCGGCAGGGCTTCTCCGACTGTCGCTCCTCCCCGGGGCTCTGGCCTCGGTGGCCCGCAATCAGCGTTTCGGTCGCGCGGAGGTTCGGTTCTTCGAGGTCGGTCCAACCTATCAAAAGGCATCCAGCGGACCCCTCGCCGATGAGCCGCTCGAACTGATCATCGTCGCCACGGGGGGAGATTTCGGTCCCAACCTGACCCGGCTGGATCCGGTCATGGACGAACTTCGATTTAAAGGGCACGTGGAGGCCTTCCTTTTGCGCCTCCGCGTTGACACGCCACAATGGCGTTGCTACGATGCAACTGGTTTAATCAAAGGGACTTCGGCGATCGTCGAATCGGGAAAGACGCGAGTCGGTGAGGTCGGAACCCTCGATTCGGCGATCAGTACCGGGTTCGACATCCAACGGCCGATATTCATGGCCCGATTTGATGTGGGCGCCCTGCTTCAATCACTCACCGAGATCGTCCGTTTTAGGGAGGCCTCGCGCTTCCCGGCATCACGGCGCGATCTGGCTTTCCTGATCGACGAGTCGGTGGCCGAGGCCTCGGTCCATGCCTTGATTCGTTCGCTCGGGGGAGCCCTGGTCACCGAAATCGTTCTTTTTGACCGTTATGTCGGAACGCCGCTGCCGGCTGGAAAAGTCAGCCTGGCTTACGCGCTCCGCTTCCAGGCGGAGGACCGTACGCTGTCGGACGAGGACCTCCGGGCAGCCGTCGGACGGATTGCCTCCGGCCTTTCCGAACAACTCAGCGCGGAATTGAGGGATGGATGAGCGACCGTCCGAACGAGATCGAACCGATTCTTGCGGCGCTCGAACAGCGTGTCACCCTCGCTGTCGAACGAATTCGTGAATTGACCACCGAGAACAGGCGTCTCAAGGCCGTCGGCGGTCGGGCCGAAGCCGGGGCGCCCGAGGGACGGGCCTTCGCAACACTGGAGAATCGCATCGCTGAACTTGACCGCGAACGGCTGGGTCTTCTGGCCGATCGTCGGGCCCTGACCCAGCGAGTCGAGGAAATTCTGGCACGGCTGGAGTATCTCGAATCGGAGACGGTGACAAACTAGCGCACCGGCTTTGTTGACATAGATGGAACAGGCGGGTCGATTGGCCCGCCGGGGCAGGAGTGGAAGCGGTCTTGATCGAATGCCAGCGGCGTACGTGACACGGAATGGAGGGGTGCAAGCCTCATGAACCGACCGATCACCGAAACCAATGTCACCATACGAGGTGTGGCGTACCAGATCCGGGGCGATGTCGACCCGGCCCACCTGGCGCGCCTGGCGGAACATGTGGACGGCACCATGAAGATTCTCGAAGGTTCTGCCGCCGCACAGTCACCGACCAAGCTGGCAATCGTGGCGTCACTGACCATCGCCGACGAGTTCTTCCAGGAGAAGGACGCTCGTCGGGACGACTGGACGGAAGTCGGCGGGCGACTCACTAATCTCGAAACATTGCTGGACGAAGCACTGTCGAGTGAGTGACAATCATCCGCGACGCGACGATCAAGGGATCGCGACCAAAAGAAAAGATCGAAGATTCTTTTCCCTGCCCTGCACGTGATGGCCCGGTACTTTTGAGCCAACGTACTTGTGGAACGGGGGCCGAGTCTTCCGGATAGCGGAGCCCGACTTCGATAGATCTCGGGGGCGCAACGCCGGTTGGAAAGGTGCCCATCTGTTTTACAGGTTCAAGGTTCCTGGCGACACGGTAGCTGGCGGGGAATTTTTTTGCCCCCGGCGCCGATTGTCGGGACGGAAGGGGATGGAACGATGAGCGAGATGAATCCGATTCTGGTGGCCCTGGTCGTGGCCATCGTCGTGGGAGCCGTGGCCTTCGTCCTCGGTGGGCGCCTCCAGCAACAGGCGGCCGAAAAGCAGGTGACCGGTGCCCGTGGCCGTGCGGAAACCGTCATCGAAGAAGCGCGGCGCGAATCCGAGATTATTCGGAAGACGGCCAGCCTCGAGGCCAAGGACGAATGGTTCAAGGCGAAGCAGGAGCTGGACAAGGAGTCGCAGGCCACCCGCAAGGAACTGCTGGCGCTGGAGCGAAAGGCCAGTGATCGCGATCTGGCCCTGGCCAAGCGGGTGGAAGTCATCGAGTCGAAGGACCGCGATTTGAAGAAGCTCGAAACCGACCTGGCCGCCCAGACGCAGCGCCTGGCCGAGCGTGGCCTGGAAGTCGACAAGCTGATCCGTGATGAGAACCAGAAACTGGAGCGGATCGCGGGGATGAGCTCGGAGGAAGCCCGCCGCGTCCTGATGACGAACATCGAGGGAACGGCCCGGATCGATGCCGCCAAGCTGATCTCCGAGATCAAGGAGGAAGCCGCGCGCACGGCCGACCGCGAGGCCCAGAAGATCGTCCTCATGGCCATCCAGCGAAGCGCGGCGGACCATGCCCTGGAGAGCACCGTATCGGTGGTGTCCCTGCCCAACGACGAGATGAAGGGTCGAATCATTGGTCGGGAGGGCCGCAATATCCGCGCCTTCGAGACGGTCAGCGGCATTGACGTCATCATCGACGACACGCCCGAGGCGGTCATCCTGTCCGGCTTCGACCCGGTCAAGCGCGAGGTTGCCCGCCGGGCGCTCGAGAAGCTGGTCCAGGACGGCCGCATCCATCCCGGGCGCATCGAGGAGGTTGTCGAGAAGGCCCGGAAGGAAATGGAGGATGAGATCCGAACGCTGGGCGATGAGGCGGCTTTTGAGCTGAAGCTCCATGCGATTCACCCGGAGCTGCTCAAGCTCATGGGACGTCTCCGTTATCGCACCTCCTACGGCCAGAACATCCTGAACCACTCCAAGGAAGTCGGCTATCTCTGCGGCATGATGGCGGCGGAGCTTGGCTTCGATGAAATGCTGGCCCGCCGCTGTGGATTTCTCCATGACATCGGCAAGGCGGTGACCCACGAAACCGAGGGGACGCACCCCTCCATCGGCAAGGCGCTCGGACTCAAGTACGGCGAGTCCGATGCGGTGGTCCATGCCATCGGGCATCACCATGACGACCTGACTCACGATGACATCTATACGGTCCTGGTCCAGTCGGCCGACTCCATTTCCGGTGCACGCCCCGGCGCCCGTCGCGAGACACTCGAGACCTATGTCAAGCGCCTGGAGAAACTCGAGTCGCTGGCCGAGTCATTCAGCGGCGTTGAAAAGTGCTATGCCATCCAGGCCGGGCGGGAGATCCGGGTCATGATCGAGCCCTCACAGGTGGACGACGCCCGCTCGACACTGCTGGCCGCCGAAATCGCTCGCAAGATCGAGGGAGAGCTTCAGTATCCCGGCCAGATCCGCGTGGTGGTAATCCGTGAAACGCGCGCGGTCGATTACGCCAAGTGAGAATCCTCATCATCGCCGATATCGTCGGCAATCCGGGCCGGAAGGCGGTGCGGAGCTTCGTGCCGAAGATGCGCACCGAGCACTCGATCGATTTTGTCATCGCCAATGGTGAGAACGCCGCCGGCGGCATCGGGATGACCCGGGATACCTCCGAGGATATCTTCTCCTCGGGTGTTGACGTCATGACCAGCGGAAACCATGTCTACGACAAACCGGAGATGATGGAGTACCTGCCGAAGGAGCCGCGCATTGTCCGAGCGGCCAATTATCCGAACGGTGCTCCCGGTTCCCCCCTGGGGCTCTATCCGACACCGCTCGGTACGGTGGGACTGCTCACGGTTCTCGGGCGAACCTTCATGAAACCGCTGGATGATCCGTTCCTGACGGCGCGAAAGAAGATTCTTGAAGCCCGAGAGGCCGGCGCCCGGGTGGTCATCGTCGACTTCCATGCGGAGGCGACCAGTGAAAAGGTGGCTCTGGGATGGTATCTCGATGGCCTGGCTTCGGTGGTCATCGGCACGCACACCCATGTACCGACCTGTGATGAGCGGGTCCTGCCGGGCGGCACGGCCTACTGCACCGATATCGGGATGACCGGCCCCTTCGACTCGGTCATCGGTGTCGAAAAACAGGCGGCCATTCACCGCTTCGTCACGGGACTGCCGGTCAAGTTCAAACCGGCCGGCCGTGACGTCCGCCTGTGCGGGGTCATCGTGGATGTCGATGAGGTGAGCGGCAAGTCCACGGCGATTCGGCGCGTCATGGAATACCTTCCGGACGCGGTCAACTAGGGTCAGTTGGGGCCTTGAGCGCGCAACTCCTCGAAGGGGCGCCCGTCGCCGATGCGCTGCTGGCCGAGACGACCACCGAGATCGAGCGTCTCCGCTCTTTCGGTATTTCGCCGACGCTGGCCCTGATCCGTGTCGGAGAGGATCCCGCCTCGCTCGTCTACCTGGCGAAGAAAGCGGCGGCCTGCGCTCGCGTCGGCATTGCCTCCATTGACCGGGTCTTCCCGGCCGACATGACCGAGCGGGCGCTTCTGGAAGCGCTGGCCGAACTGAACAACGATCGGGCGGTACACGGAATCCTGGTTCAACTTCCATTGCCGCCCCACCTGTCCGAGAGCGTGGTGATCCGGGCCATCGAGCCGGACAAGGATGTGGACGGGTTCCATCCCCTGAACGCCGGCCGCCTGATGGCGGGGCTGCCCGGCTTCGTCCCCTGCACGCCGTTCGGCATCGTCCGGATGCTTCGCCACGCCGGGCTGGACCTGGCCGGCCTCCATGCCGTGGTCATTGGACGGAGCAACATCGTGGGTCGGCCGCTGGCCAACCTCCTCTCGCGAAAGCAACCGGGATTGAACGCCACCGTGACCCTGGCCCACGCCCAGAGCGGCGAGCTTTCCCGATATACGCGGAATGCCGACCTGGTCGTGGCGGCGGTTGGTCGTCCCAATACGGTCACCGGCGACATGCTCAAACCGGGCGCCATCGTCATCGACGTCGGCATCAACCGGATCAAGGACCCAACGCGTGCCAGCGGCCACCGGCTGGTCGGCGATGTTGACTTCGGCTCGGCCTCTACCGTGGCCGGATGGATCACCCCCGTGCCGGGAGGCGTCGGTCCCCTGACCGTGGCGGCTCTCTGCCGGAACACCGCCGCGGCCGCTGCGGGGGAGGGGAGCCCCCTGTGAGTCCGATGGAAGCCTTCTCTTTCGAGCGGCGGATCACCACGCCGTCGGAGATCAACCGTCGCGTCAAGCAACTCATCGAGGGAGAAATCGACGAACTCTGGGTTCGTGGCGAGATTTCCAATTTCACCCGCGCGGCCTCGGGGCATCTCTATTTCAGCCTGAAAGACTCGACGGCCCAGATCCGCGGCGTCATGTGGAAGGGAAATGCACAGCGCCTCCGATTTCAGCCGGCGGATGGGGTCGAGGTCGAAATTCGCGGCAAGCTCTCCGTGTACGAACCGCGGGGCGAGTACCAGTTGAACGCCGCCGAGATGTCGCCCGCCGGACTCGGGGCGCTGTACATGGCGCTGGAAGCACTCAAGAGAAAGCTGGCCGCCGAAGGCCTGTTCGATCAGGGAAGAAAGCGGCAGTTTCCGGCGTTTCCAATCGTGGTCGGCCTCGTCACCTCGCCGGGCGGCGCCGCCGTCCGGGACCTGATCCGGGTGGCCCGACGGCGCTGGCCCAGCGTGCGACTAGTCCTCGCGCCGACCCGCGTCCAGGGGGAGGGGAGTGCCGTTGAAATCGCCGCCGCCATCGAGTTGATGAACCGCTGGGGCCAGGCCGATGTCCTCATCATAGGAAGGGGCGGTGGATCGATGGAAGACCTCTGGGCCTTCAACGAAGAGATCGTGGTGCGGGCCATCGCCGGCAGCCGGATCCCGACCGTGTCGGCGGTCGGCCACGAGGTGGACGTCACGCTGTCGGATCTCGCCGCCGATGTGCGGGCCGCCACCCCATCCAACGCGGCCGAACTCGTCGTCCCCGATGCCCGCGAGTGGTCGGAGCGGATCGAACGACTCAACCGGCAACTGAACCGTGCCGTGGTCGATGGTTTGACGATTCGCCGACGTCGAATCGAATCGATCACCGCGACTCACGGCTTCAAGCGTCCACGCGATTTTCTGACGCAAGAGGCGCAGCGGGTCGACGACCTGGCCCGGCGCCTGGCCCTCGGCACCGAGCGTCGCCTCATCGACGCCCGCCGCCGTGCTTCCGACCTCGATCGTCGCCGGCAACCGGCATTGCGAAACCTCCTTACCCGCTCACGCGCCCGCCTGGATCGCCTGTCGGCCCAGCTCGGCAGCCTCGACTCGACGGCCGTCCTCTCGCGGGGCTACGCGCTGGTGCTTCGAGCGGATGGTTCTTCGGTCGTGACGACGGCAGGAGATCTGCGCCCGGAGGACCGGTTGATGCTTCAGTTCGCGCTGGATCGGGCCGCCGTGCGGGTGGAATCGACAATTCCCGGGGGTCCCGGGGACATTTGAGGGCTGTCCTGAACTGACGGCACTGGCCACCGTCGGTCATTGGCCCGGTCCGGGAGCGGTGATAGAATTCCGCCGCAAGAAACACCACCGGAGAGGACCGATGCCGCCCAAGTCGAATGCGAAATCCGACCCTGAATCCGCCGCCCCGTCGTTCGAGGCCGCCCTGACCCGCCTCGAAGAAATTGTCAACCGGCTTGAGCGCGGGGACATCACGCTGGATGAGTCGCTGGCGGTGTTTCGGGAGGGGAGCGATCTCGTCAAGCAGTGCCTGGCGCGCCTGACCCAGGCCGAGGCCACCGTCCTGGAGTTGATCGCCGGGGAGGGGGGCCTGCCTGCGACGACGCCCGCCCGCCCCGGGCTCGAAGGAGATGATGACGCTCTTGTCTGACCGGTCGAGCGATCCGATGGTCGCCTTCTCCGAATTTCTCGAAACGACGAGCCGCGAAGTCGATGACTTGATGGAGCGGCTCATGCCGCCCGCGAAGGTGATGCCAAAAGTCATCCATCGGGCGATGCGTTACAGCCTGTTCGCCGGTGGCAAGCGGATTCGGCCGGCCCTGGTCGTCCTGGGTTATCGGGCGGCGGGTGGCAAGGGGCGCGTTGCCCACTCCGCCGGTGCGGCCATCGAACTAATTCACACGTTTTCACTCATCCACGACGACCTGCCCTGCATGGATGATGATGACTACCGCCGGGGAAAACTATCCAACCACAAGGTGTTCGGCGAGGGCGTGGCGGTCCTTGCCGGTGACGCGCTCCATGCACTCGGATTCGACGTCCTGGCGCGCCTGCGCCGCTTTTCGGGTACGACGCCGGAGGCGGTCCTGGACGTCATGGACGAGGTTGGACGGGCCATTGGCACCGACGGCATGATCGGTGGCCAGGTCATGGATCTCGAGTGGGAAGGGGCGAAGCCCACCCGGCAAAAAGTCGAATACATTCATCGGCGGAAGACCGCCGCCCTGCTTCGTTCATCCCTGGTAGTGGGCGGAATGCTGGCCGGCGCCGACAAAAGGACGCTTCGATCACTCAATCGCTACGGAGAACCGTTCGGCCTGGCCTTCCAGATCGTCGACGACATCCTGAATGTTCGGCGGGCCGGCACGACGCTCGGCAAGAAGCCGGGCGGGGACGAGCGGCTGGGCAAGATCACCTGGCCGGCGGCGCACGGGCTTCCGTCGAGCCAGCGGGACGTCACCCGGCTGCTCGACGAGGCGGCCAGGGAAGCGCCGGCCTTTGGCAAGTGGGTCGACCATTTTCTGGGTCTGGCCGATTACATCTCCATCCGCCGGCAGGCCGGCCGCGCGTGATGGCCTTCATCGCGGCGCGGCCGTGGCTGCTGGCGCTCCTGGCCGCGTTCCTGGTCCAGGCCATGAAGTTCGCCACGGACTGGGCGATCCGCAGGCGGCCGAATTTCCGGGTCCTGACCTCGACCGGCGGGATGCCGTCCAGCCACTCGGCCGGAGTCTGCGCCTTGTCGACGGCCATCTACGTCCGCGAGGGTGGGATGTCCACTCTCTTCTCGGTGGTCCTTTATTTCAGCTTCATCGTCATGTACGATGCCACCGGCCTGCGGCGTTCAGCGGGGCTGCAAGCTGCTATCCTGAACCGAATTGTGGACGAACAGTTTAACCATCACCGGAAGGCCGGGGAGGGGCGACTGAAGGAGCTCCTGGGGCACACGCCGTTCGAAGTGCTCGTGGGCGCGATTCTCGGCATCCTTTTCGCGCTGGCCTGGTACCCCCCCAACGGCTGATCCCCCTTTCACAAAGGATGTCATGGGACGCTACCTGAACATGATCGACTCACCCGGAGATCTGCATCGGCTCTCGGCGGATCAATTGAAGACGCTGGCCGACGAGGTCCGGGAGGAGATCATCCACGTGATCAGCCAGACCGGCGGCCACCTCGGCGCGTCGCTGGGCACGGTGGAACTCACGGTGGCGTTACTTCATGTCTTCGATTCGCCGATTGACAAGATCGTGTGGGATGTCGGCCACCAGGCCTATCCCCACAAGATCTTGACCGGCCGTCGGGATCGATTTCCCTCCATCCGGCAATACAAGGGGCTTTCGGGATTTCTGCGCCGCGACGAATCGGAGCATGACGCCTTCGGCGCCGGCCACGCCTCGACGGCCATCTCGGCGGCGCTGGGAATGGCGGCCGCGCGCGATCACCTGGGGGGCACCAACAAGGTCGTGGCCGTTGTCGGGGATGGCGGACTTACCGGTGGCATGGCCTACGAGGCGTTGAACAATGCCGGTGATCTGAAAAAGGACCTGATTGTCGTCGTCAACGACAACGAGATGTCGATCAGTCCGAACGTCGGGGCCATGACGAAATACCTGACCCGACTCACGGCGGCACCGATCTACCGCCGATTCGAAACCGACGTGTACGAACTGCTGGGGAAGATTCCGGCCGTCGGGCATCCGGCCCAGGATCTGGCCGGCCGGGTCAAGGAGAGCCTGACCAACCTGGTCGTGCCGACCGTCTTCTTCGAGGAACTCGGGTTCAAGTACTTCGGTCCGATTGACGGACACAATCTCCCCGACCTCGTCGACACGCTGAAGCACATCAAGGAAATCGGCGGGCCGATCGTCCTGCATGTTCTGACCCGCAAGGGAAAGGGATACAAGCCGGCCGAGGCCGACCGCCTGGCCCTGCACGGTGTCACCCAGTTCGACAAGACGACCGGCGCCATGAAGAAAAAGACATCGACGGCACCGACCTACAGTCAGCTCTTCGGCGAGGCGCTGACCGAGATTGCCGAGCTGAACCCAAGGGTCGTGGCGATTTCGGCCGCTATGATCGAAGGAACGGGCCTGCGTGCTTTCGAGAAGCGCTTTCCCGATCGCATTTACGACGTCGGCATTGCCGAACAGCACGCCGTGACGTTTGCCGCTGGCCTGGCGACCCAGGGCATGAAGCCGGTCTGCGCCATCTACTCGACGTTTCTCCAGCGTGCCTTTGATCAAATCGTCCACGACGTCTGCCTGCAGAACCTCGACGTGACCTTTGTCCTGGACCGGGCCGGCCTGGCCGGCGATGACGGGGCCACGCACCATGGTGTCTTTGACATGGCCTGGCTCCGGACCGTGCCGGACATGGTCATCATGGCGCCGAAGGACGAGGCGGAGGCCCGCGACATGCTGTACACCGCCATCGAGCATCCCGGTCCGGCGGCGCTGCGGATTCCACGCCTCGAGGCGTCCGGAGTCCGTCAGGCCAGGGACTTCTCCCGGTTGCCGATCGGCGAAGGGGAAATTCTCAAGGATGGCACCGACGTCACCCTGATCGGCATCGGCACCATGGTCGATCAGGCGCTTCGGGTGGCCGAGGAACTCGAGCGGCGGGGCGTCAAGGCCGGGGTGATCAACGCCCGGTTCGTCAAGCCGATCGACAGTCAGCTCATTCTCGAGCGGGCCCGTCGTTCCGGCCGGCTTGTCGTGATCGAGGAGCACTCCCCGCACGGCGGCTTCGGGGCCGCGGTGCTCGAGTGCCTCTGCGAAGCGGGTCTCGCCGGCATTCCGGTGCTGCACGCCGCCCTGCCGGACCGGTTTGTTCACCACGGCTCGCGTGAGCTCCTGCTGCGCGAGGTGGGTCTCGACGTACCGGCGCTGACGGAGCGCATCAACGCCTGGCTGACGGCCCTGCCCGTGCCGGCCCTGCAGAAGGAAGAGGGCCGGTCCGGCGCCTGAGGTCGCCCCCAGGGCAACGGCCTCCGCCCACGGTTCCTGCGCGCCCACAACATGACGGCAAACTCGGTGATCGGGCTGATCGCCAATCCGGCCAAGGCAACGGCGCCGGAAGTGGCCAGGAATCTCGTGGCACGTCTGGCCGCCGCCGGGCGACGGGTGTGGCTCGATCCGGCGATCGCGGGCCTGACCGGGGTCCTTCCCGGCGCTGAATCACGGCCCGACACGGCTGCGCTGGCCGATGCCGATCTTCTCATCGTCCTGGGGGGTGACGGGACGTTGCTCCATGCGGTCCGCACGCTCGAAGGGAGTCGGGCCCCGATCCTTGGCGTCAACCTGGGCACCCTGGGATTCCTGACCGAAGTCGGCGTCCAGGAACTGGATGAAGTTCTGCCCCGGCTCTTGGCCGGCGACTTCACGATCGTCGAACGTCCACTTCTCGAAGCGATCATCGAGGAACGCGGCGGGCGCGATGTGGCCCGGCTTATCGCACTCAACGATATCGTTGTCGACGAGGGGAGCCCGACCCGCCGGGCGGTACGGCTCCAGCTGACTCTCGGCTCGGAATTGGTTGGCACGTTCACCGCGGACGGCATCGTGGTAGCCACGCCGGCCGGCTCGACAGCCTACAGTCTCTCGGCCGGGGGACCCATCCTGGGGCCCGGGGTCGCGGCGCTGGTGGCGACACCCATCTGTCCGCACACGCTGTCGGTCCGCCCGCTGGTCTACCCCGATCGGGAACGGCTGACGGTGGAAGACCTTCGCACCGGACTTTCGGTCAAGGTCACCGCCGATGGACAGGTCTGGCACGAAGTGCCGGGTGGGGGACGGGTGCGCATCGGCCGGCACGGCGATCGGACGGCGCGACTGGTCCACTTCGGCCGGTCTACCTACTACGACGTTCTCCGGACGAAATTGCGATGGGGGAGCATTGATCCTCCACCTTCGGCCCGCTGATGCTGGTCGAACTACGTGTACGGAATCTTGCGGTTGTGGAAGAAATCGTCCTCGAACCGGGACCGGGCCTCAATGTCATCTCCGGCGAGACAGGCGCCGGCAAATCCATCCTCGTCCTGGCCATTGAGCTGCTCTTCGGCGGCCGGGCCGATGCCGATACCATTCGAACCGGCGCCGAGGTGGCCCGCATCGAGGGACTCTTTCAGTTCGAGGATGCTGATTTTTTTCGCCGCCGGGGAATCGACCAGGATATCCCCGATCGGCAGCTCCTCCTCGTCCGCGAACTTCAGAAGAACGGCCGGACGCGCGCCCTCGTGAACGACCAGATGGCCACGATCGGCCGGCTGAAGATCCTTGGCGAAGCGATGGCGGATCTGCATGGCCAGCACGAGCACCAGCGGCTGCTTCGACCGGAGAGTCACGTCGATTACCTCGATCGCTATGGCCTGATCCCGGGAGCCGATGGACGGAAGGGAATCGTGTCCACCGGCGCGCTCTCGCCCGTCGAGGCGTGGCGACTGGCACGCGAGCGCTGGCAGGTGGCCGTTCGCTCTCTCGCGGCGCTGGATGCCCGGGGCGGCACGGCCACGGAGCGACGCGCCGCCATGAACGCGGAGCTGGCCGACATCGAGTCGGCGTCACTTGTGCCGGGTGAGGAAGTCACGCTCAAGGCCGATCGCCAGCGCCTGATCCACATCGAAAAATTGATGTCGGCCGTTTCCCTGTCACTCGACTCGCTGGACGAGGGGGACATGGCCATTGACGACCGCCTGGCCGAGATCACACGGCGACTGACCCAGGCGAGCGCCCTCGATCCGGCGCTTTCGTCGATCGTTGACGGAATGAAGCGGGCGCTGGTCGAATTGACGGAGGCGGGAAGTGAGCTGCGGCATTATCGCGACGACCTTCCATCAGAGCCCGACCGGGCGGCCCGCATCGAGGAACGGCTGGCACTCATTGGCCGGCTGCGAAAACTTCACGACACCGACGAAGCGGGGTTGCTCGAACGGGCGGCGGCGCTTCGCCTTTCGATTGATGCCCTGGCCGATGAAACGCGGGCCCGGGCCGCGCTCGCCGTGGAGCGCGAGCGGGCCGCCGCTGACCTTTCGATCGCGGGACTCGACCTGCGTCGCTGGCGGCAGGGCGTGGCGGAACGTTTCGCCCGCGGCGTCGGCCACGAACTGGCTTCGCTTGGCATGAAGGGGGCCTGCCTCTCGGTTCGGATCACCCCGCTTGAGTCGCCGGACGGCATCGAGGTTGAGGGTCGCCACCTTGATCCCGGTTCCGCCGGGTTCGATGAGATTGAATTTGATCTGGCCGCCAATCCGGGGGAAGAGCCCCGCCCCCTGGGCAAGGTAGCCTCCGGCGGTGAACTCTCCCGCGTCATGCTGGCGCTGAAGGCCATCCTCCGCGCGGTGGATCCGCTGCCGATTCTTCTGTTTGATGAAGTGGACGCCGGGATCGGCGGGCGTGTGGCCACCGAGGTTGGACGACGGCTGAAGGAAATTTCCACCGGGCGACAGGTCCTGGTCATCACGCACCTGCCGATGATCGCGGCGCCGGCCGATCATCACTTTCGGGTGACGAAAGAGATGCGAAAGGGACGGACCGTCACGCTCGTTGCGCGACTGGACCCGGCCGAGCGCGAAGAGGAACTGGCCCGAATGATGGTCGGCGCGGAGACACCGGATGAGGCCCGCCGAACGGCCCGGGCCCTTCTCGACAGTGCTAGGCGTGAGGCACGATGATCTTCGTCCTCGATAACTATGATTCGTTCACGTACAACCTGGTGCAGTACCTGGCCGAACTGGGGGCCGAGGTCCAGGTGGCCCGCAACAACGAGGTCACCCCGGCGGACATCCTGGCGCGCCGACCCGACGGAATCCTGATTTCACCTGGACCGGGTACCCCGGCGGAAGCCGGCATCAGCAAGGAATTGATCCTGGCGGCGGCCGGCCGGGTGCCGCTCCTCGGCGTTTGCCTCGGTCACCAGGCACTTGCCGAAGTGTACGGCGGGCGGGTCGTCCGCGCGGCGCGGTTGATGCATGGCAAGACCTCGCCGATCCATCATGACGGACAGGACCTCTTCCGTGGGCTGCCCGATCCCTTCACGGCCACCCGATATCACTCGCTGATCGTGGCACCGGAGGATCTGCCGGCTGTCCTCGAGGTGACTGCCTGGACAGCCGAAAAGGAGATCATGGGACTTAGGCACCGGGAACATCGACTGTGGGGCGTACAGTTTCATCCCGAATCAATCCTCACCGGCTCCGGCAAGGCGCTGATCCGAAATTTCCTCGAGGCGGCGGGAGGCGCCTGATTCCATGCTGAAGCCGTTTCTCCGCCAGATCGTGAATCGCCAACACCTGAGCCGGGCCGAAGCGGAAGAAGCCATGAGCCTCATCATGGAAGGGGCGGCCACGCCCGCGCAGATCGCCGCGTTCGTGGTCGGCCTGCGGCTGAAGGGAGAAACAGTCGACGAGGTGGCCGGCTGCGCCCTGGCCATGCGAGCCCGTGCCAGCCGCCTCGATACCGGCAACCGGGACGTTCTCGACACCTGCGGCACCGGTGGTGACGGGGCCAACACGTTCAACATATCCACCGCAGCCGCCTTCGTGGCGGCCGCCGGCGGCGCCCTCGTGGCCAAGCACGGCAACCGGGCCGTCTCCAGTCAGTGTGGCTCGGCCGACGTGATGGAGGCCCTGGGCATCACGCTGTCGCTCGATCCGGGCGGCCTCGCTCATTGCCTCGAAAGGGCCGGTATCGCCTTTCTTTTCGCCCCCAATCACCATGCCGCCATGCGCCATGCGGCCGGACCTCGTCGCGAAATCGCCGTCCGGACCGTCTTCAACATTCTCGGGCCGCTGTCGAACCCGGCGGAAGCCCGGCGCCAGCTCCTTGGCGTCTACGCGCCGGAACTCGTTCCTCTGATGGCCGACGTGCTGCGGGAGCTGGGGACCCAACGTGCCTGGGTCGTTCATGGACACGATGGCCTGGACGAGGTTTCGATCTCCGGGCCGACGCGCGTCGCGGAACTGAACGACGGGGTGGTGACGACCTTCGACGTGACGCCGGAATCGGCCGGCCTGACCCGGCATCCCATCGAAGCCATCGCGGGACGGACGGCCGGGGAGAATGCGGCGCTTCTTCTCCACATCTTCGAGGGTCGGGAGCGGGGAGCGCCACGCGATGTGGTTCTCCTCAACGCGGGTGCGGCCCTCGTGGCGGCGGGGCTGGCCGGGACTCTGGCGGAGGGTGCCCGGCAGGCGGCGGAGGCCGTCGATTCCGGGGCGGCGTTGGAGCGGGTTCAAAGGTTGGTCACAGCCTCCGGGGAACGAGCCAGGAAAGACGACTGAACTCGCTTCGCCGTCGCTAGCGACGGCGAAGAATGTGGGTATCCGTGTCGTACAGATCGAGCGGCACCGGCCAGCGCTTTCCAAAAAATCGGACCTTTCCCGGAAAGTTGGCCACCACCTCATAGGCGGGGTCGCTGAGCCACTCCAGTTCACGCGGTTTCCGTGCCGTCCAGCTGGTCAGGACCACGATGTCGGGCTCCGCCGGCCGGGCGGTCCGATAGTCTTTACCCTCGACGAAGCGCCACGATGTTTCGCGGGAATAGGATCCGGGGTTCTCACTGGCCAGGCTCTCACGGAGCGGAAGATCGGGAAAGTAGTAAATGGCGGTTCCCGCCAGATGGATGAGCGGCGCGTCGGGCAGGTTTCGTCGCATCCAGTCCGACGCCTGCTCCTGCGGCATCACCCCGACGAACCGTCCGAGATAGGCGATGTCGGCCAGTGCCACGAGGAGGAGCGAGACCATGATGGCAGCAAAGCCCAGCGCTCGATGCCGTCGAACCAACGCGTCGAAGGCGAAAGCCGCGCTGACCGCCATGGCCGGGAAGATGGGCAGGAAGCGACTGTCGCTGGCCAGGGCGCCGGCCTTGATCGTTGACGCCACGAATGCGAGCAGAAAGGCCAGCAGGACCAGCCGCCCGGGGGTGCGGCGCAACCAGAGAATCCAGATACCGGCAAGGCCAGCCAGGAGGAGGCCGGGGGTCGCCGAATAGAGATACATCGCGATCACCTTCAGAAGGGCCGCCGCCGGACCGCCCTGGGGCGGACCCGCCGCGAAGTAGGTCGTCATCTCGATGAAACCGTCCCGGAATTCGGAGAAGGCCAGGACGGCGTAGGGCGTTCCGGCCACGAAGGCCAGGAGTGCCGCGAGGCCAAGCGCCGGTGCCTCGACCAGCGCCTGGCGGAAACCCCGTCGTCGAACAACCAGGAGAGCCGCGACGGCGGCCACCGGCAGGAGGATCGCCGCCGAGTATTTCGTGGTGATCGCGAGGCCAATGGGGATGCCGGCCAGCATGGCGGACGGCATCCCTGGTCGGTCAAGCCAGCGCACCAGGGCCAGGATGGCCAGTGTTGACCAGAAGGTGACCGGTGAGTTCACCGTCATGAAGTGACCGTGGATGACATGGGCGGGGAACAGGGCCAGGAGACCGGCCGCACCCATGGACATCGACCGGGAAGCCCCGAGCCGTCGCGCCAGCCGGTAGACCAGCCAGACCGTCAGGACGCCGAACAGCACCGACCAGAGTCGACCCGCCAGGATCATGCGACCCACATGTTCCGGATGCTCAAAATAGAATCGTTCATCGCCCCGGATATTGATGAGCCCGGTGACATGCGCCAGTGCAAAGGTGCCGCCATACAGGTAGTACTGCAGCGTCGGGTTGAAGTAATAGTGTGGATTGAAGTCGAGGCGGCCCGGATCCATTCCTCGAAGCACCTGCATCGGTGTCCATTCATCCGGGTTGTAGGGGTAGGCGTGCCGCTCGTTCGGGAGTCCGAAATCGATGCCGATGAGCCGCAGCGCTAGCGCCACGACGAGGATCGCGCCCATGATTGTCGCGGGGCGTCGGCCCGGGGAAACCGGGGATCCGGCATGAAGGGTCATGGCGCGGCAGGATACGGGTCCAACCGGGGGAACGCCACCCCGACCCGCTCCTTGAAAATTCCTGGCCGGCATGGCACATTCGGCAGCCGATCCGGGCCCTCCGGGTCGGTCCAGTGCGCCCGTAGCTCAGCTGGATAGAGCACCAGCCTCCGGAGCTGGGGGTCGGAGGTTCGAATCCTCTCGGGCGCACCACCTTCCGACTGAACGCGGGGCCCTCCACGTGCGGATACCACGATCGACCCCCAAAATGAGTGCCGCCCTTCTCGTTTTGATTCTCGGAGCCGGGGTTTTCGGGTCAACAGCCCCGGCCGGATCCGCTGGCGAATCGACCCCGGACACCGGGCGCATGCTGGCAACCATTCGGCACTTCTCCGAGGATGAAGCCGGCCAGCCGATCAGCCGGTTCGCCTATCGCATCGAGATGAATGCACTGGAAGACGACCTGCGGGCCCGCATGGCCGAGGCCATCGGCGAGCGGGGGACAGCCATGCTCTGGCCGTTTCCATCGCGCCAACCGCCGGGCCTGTGGGATCCGACATCGGCCATTTGCGGCGGTCTCGATCCGGCCTCCCCCGTGCACTCACACCCGACCCCGTGGGCGGCCGGTGGCGACATCCCCTTCCGAAGCACCTTTCAGAACGTGATCGGCCGAATTCCAGGCACGAATCCGGGCCAGGGGAAGTACGTCATCTGTTCGCATTTCGATGCCATCGGTGCCCGCACGCCCGACTGGCGCGGCTGGATCGACCCGGCTCCCGGTGCCGACGACAACCTGAGCGGAACCGCGGCCGTACTGGAGCTGGCGCGGATTCTGTCCGCCGAACCGCCGTTGCCGTTCGACCTGGAATTTGTCTGCTTCGACGGTGAGGAACTGGGCCTGTGGGGAAGCGACACGCTGGCCCACGCCGATCGGGCCGCCGGCGCCCCGATACTGGGTGTCTTCAACATGGACATGATCGGCTACAACCCGCGGAGTGACTCGCTGGTGGTCATGACGAACCGGTCTTCCTGGTACCTGGGGGACTATGTTCGCGAGACCGAGGCCCTGACCCCGCAGCCCGAACTGACCTTTCGCCTGGCCATCGACAACCTGTTGAACAGCGACCACGGGCCCTACTGGTCGGTCGGTTATCCCGGTCTCATGCTGATCGAGAGCCTGCAAATCGTCCGTCACAATCCCCAGTACCATCAGATCATCGATCGACCAGCCACGATTTCGCGCAACGGGCAGATGATGGGGAAGGCCGCCAACATCTATCTGAAAACCCTTCGACGGCTGGCCGCGGCATCCACCGCCGCACCCGAACTGCGCGTGAGTGAAACGGATCTCATCGTCTCGGTGAACGGCGCCATCGAGTCGCGTATTGCCACGCCCGGCGACGACATCACCATCGAGGCGGGAATCTTCAACACCGGCGGAGATACCGAGGGAGCGCCCATTTCGGTGAGCTTCTTCCTGATCGACAATGCCGGGGCGCGCCACCTCCTGGAATCAAGAGTGGTGACGACACCCATCCGGACCGGAGGACATCTGCGGGTGCCATTCTCGCGGGAAGCCACCGCCGCCGACATCGGCGCCATGACCATCGAGATGGAGGTGGATGACGGTTCACGAATCAGTACGGCCCGCCGTGCCATTCCGGTGCGCGGAACGATGAGCCGGGTGGTCAGCCACTACATGGCGCCCAACCCGGTCCGGACGATCGAGCAGGCGGCGATCACCTATGAACTGTCACTGGATGCCACGGTGCGCATCACCCTGTTCGACATGCACGGCGCCGAACTTGGGAAACAGTACTATCGCTATGAAGTCGGCACGCGGGCCACGAATACCGCCACCGGTACCGGGCAGAACCGGGTTGAGTTGCGTGAGCTGCTGGCCGGCCAATCGCCGGCGCCCGGAATCTACCTCTATCGGATCGAGGTGTTTCCCGATGGGGAAGTCGAGGGAAACGCGGTCCTCGGCAAATTCGCCATCCTGCATTGAAACCGGGGCCCGCCGATCGCCCGCTGCTCTACCTGCTTCTCGGACTCACCGCCGCCCTCACGGTCGTCCTGCCTGTCGGGGCCATCAGCCTCTGGGGTCTCCTTGACGCCGAGATTTACCGGGACGGTCCGGGTCGCCTGAAACCCATGATCGCCGGCCTCGTCGTCCTGGGCGAATTCCTCCTCATTCGGCGATTCCGACGGCTCCAGGCGAGAATTCGGGGTATTTGACCCCACCCGGATGACGGAGGCACCCCGCAAGATCAACGAAGCCGGGGCTCAAGACCCGCCACCGGTCGGGCGATAACCCCTCTGGACGAAACGATCGTCGGGCACCCCCCTGGATCACCCGTTCGGGCCGCGCGAACGTGACGGGAGATTAGTTGAAGCAGCAAGATGAACGCCGCATCCTGATCCGCACACTCCATCGGATCGCCGGGCTCATGGCCGGCGATCGTGATCTGGAGCGAATTCAGGCTGCCGTGCTGGACGGAGCCCTGGAGCTTTTTGGTGCCGAGGTGGCCCTCCTCCTGATCCGTGACGGCGTCAGTGACGTGCGTCTCGCGCGACGACGCTCACAGATCAACCAGGCCAGCTCCCTCGAGGAGGACCGACTGCCGCACTCGGAGTTCCTTTCGCGGCTCCTGGGTGTTCGCCAGCCGATCCTGGTCGGGCAGGCCGGCGGCCTTTCCGCCTCGGAGCTGACCAGCCTCGGCTGGAGCGCGGCCGCACCGCGTAATCTGGCTGCCGTCCCGTTCCTTGGGAGAGGCAACAATGCCGGCGGGCTCGTCGTTGTGAACGGACTCCGAATGGACAGCGAGCGAAGCGAGTCGATGGATCTCCTGACCGTGCTGGCCAACCAGGCCGCGGTGGTCGGCGAAACCTTTCGACTTCACCGCCGTCTCGAACAACTCGCGATCACCGACGAGCTGACCCAGGTTTACAACTATCGTTTCCTGAAGACCGCGCTGCGCAAAGAGGTGAAGCGGGCCGGGCGGTTTGGCCACGAGTTCTCGATCCTCATGATCGACGTGGACAACCTGAAGAAGTACAACGAGCGGAACGGCCATCTGCGCGGCTCGGAACTCCTGCGCCGGGTGGGCCGTCAGCTGCTCGACAATTCCCGCGGGGCCGACCTCGTGGCCAAGTATGGCGGGGACGAGTTCATGGTCATCCTGCCGCACACCGGGCCCGACGGCGCCGCCATCATGGGCGAGCGGATTCGCAAGGCGGTGGCGGACGCCTCGTTCATCAACGCCGAAACGGGCGACATCACCATCTCCATCGGCATCGCCGTATTCCCGGGCCACGGACGCAGCGTGGAGGATCTCGTGGCCAGCGCGGACGATGCCCTCTTCCGCGCCAAGCGAGCCGGCCGCAACTGCGTGCAAACGGCTCTCGAACGCCTGGCCGCCTGAGCCGGGGGGCCGTCTTGTCCGCCCGCCCGGCGGATGGTCTAATCTGCGCGTGTCCAACGACCTTCTCTGGCTGATCCTCTCCTATGTCGCGGTCGGCTTCATTATTGCCTTCGCCACCTGGGCCGGGACCGGCGGCGGCCGCTCCCCTCTAATCACCCGCAAGATCGTCCACATCGGCGTCGGCACCTGGATCATTCCCACGACGCTCTTCTTCGACAGCCCATGGATGGCCATCATCCCGCCGGCCAGCTTTGTCCTGATCAATCTTCTCTCCTATCGATTTCACCTGGTCAAGGCGATGGAGGGAGGGGATCGAAATCCGGGCACGATCTACTTTCCGCTGGCCTTCGTCATCTTGATTCTGGTGTTCTGGCCGGGAGGAATCTGGCCCGGCGGGTTGTACGGGGAGATGGGGTGGCGTTGCGGGATCTCCGTGCCGCTCGAACACAACTTCTCGGGCCGCCTGTTGCCTCTGCGGCTCCCGGCAATGGCCGGCATTCTCGTTCTTGCTTGGGGCGATGCCGCCGCCGCCATCATCGGGCGCGCCGTGGGTCGGCATCGGTACCGCGTTTTCGGCGCCACCCGTTCATGGGAAGGCTCATTGGCGTTCGTCGCATTCGGCGCACTGGCAATTGTCGTGTCGCGACTGATCGTTCAATCCGCAGGATTCAGCGAGGAGCCCGGCTTTCGCCTCGAAACTCCCGCCCAGCTCGGCGCCTTCTTCTCTCATGTCCTTCCATCCAGTGTCCTGCGTGTCCTGCCGGCGGCGCTCGCCGAAGCCGTGACGCCGTTCGGGCTCGACAACCTCGTGGTGCCGATCGTGGTGGCGCTGATGATGTTCTACTGCTGATGAAGATCTTCCTGACCGGCGGCAGCGGCTATCTCGGCGGGCGACTCGCCGCGCGATTCGCCGCCGAGGGACACGAGTTGGTGCTGCTGTTGCGCGATCCGGCGCGGGCGCCGGTTCTTCCGGGTGTCGCGTACCGCACGGTCATCGGTGCGCTGGGTGATCCGCATCCGGATGCGGCCGGCCGGCTGGCGGCGGGGATGGACGGGTGCGATGCGGTGATTCATGCGGCGGCGCTGGTCCGGAACTGGATGCCCGATCCGGGCGAGTTCGAGCGGGTGAATGTCGGGGGGAGTTGGACGGTGTGCGAGGCGGCGCTGATGGCCGGCGTGACGCAGTTCCTGTACACATCGTCGTTCTTTGCGCTCGGACCTTCGCTGGACGGGAAACCGGTAGATGAGTCGACGCTCGCGGCGCCCCCGCCGCCCCGGTTCTTCAACGAGTATCACTCGACGAAATTCCGGGCGGCGCGATTGCTGCGCGATTTTCTGCCGCGCGGGTTGCCGCTCATCACCGTCATCCCGACGGTCATCTACGGACCCGGCGCCGAAACCGACGGCAACCACGTGGCCCGCATCCTGCGCTGGCTGCAGATCGGCAAGTTTCCGGGTCACCTGGGGGGCGCGCGCTTCCGGTGGAACATGGCCTTCGTCGAGGATGTCGTGAGTGGCCACGTGCTGGCGCTGGAGAAGGGGCGGGTGGGGGAGGCCTACAT